>ERZ1669249.175-NODE-175-length-36847-cov-19.759268_pt1 | contig 36847 bp, 37 predicted proteins | sample MGYA00579293_ERZ1669249 | MGnify/ENA primary metagenome ERZ1669249 (study PRJEB41166, sample SAMN08046057) | hot springs metagenome | biome: hot spring; feature: neutral hot spring; material: thermophilic sediment; isolation source: thermophilic sediment from... | reverse complement strand
GATATACAAAAAAATAAATACCCTAAAACGAGAAAACTGGTATGAAAGGTGGTGTACTGATGAGAGTTGGAACGTTAATAACAATAATGCTTATGTTAGTCATAGTGTCTAGCATTCCCATGGCGTTGGCTGATAGTAATATACAAATATACACTATATATGACTACGATAATCTTGTGATAGTTGCTATAAATAGATCTGCTCTCACGTATTTAGGTAATGGTTATTGGCTCTTAGTGTTACCAAACATGGATGCAGTAACGTTCTCGTCAGAACTTGTTAATGAAATAATTGGTAAATTTATAGGTCCTAGAGCAACCTATTTAGAACTACGCATTACCATGACCGTTGATGGTTATAGAATTGTAAAGACTATTGACAGTTTGAATGCTTTAGATGCGTCAGATAATGAGGTTATAAGTGCGATTATGCGGGCACTCAATGTAACTAGAGCTCGTGAAGCATGGGTCTTGTTCCTTGGTAATAATGTGATTGATGTGATTAGAATTGATGTTGTAGCTGAGAATGGTATTGATGTTGAGAAGATTGCTAAGGAGCTCTCAGATATTGCTAGGAGTCATAAGATTGTTGTTATCGAGACTTTGGGTAGTGGAATACCCTCATACTTTGATGCTCAAGATCTCTATGAGAATCTGAAAAAGATCTCTTGCTTTGTTAGCATGGGAGAATCGCTCTATGGAGTCAATATATGGTTTAACATTTCGTGTATTAAGGAGTTAGCTATTGCAACTAATAGAAGCTTCAATGAGGCAATAGAGGATGTTGCTAACTCTGTGAAGACTCTAAACCCATTATTAAGAAAGTATCTACCTTACCAGGATATCGTGGTACTAGTTGCACAGCCTCCACCACCAGCCATACCTCTACCTGGTGAAGTTAAACCTGTCGAGAAGATAAATCACACAGAAACAGTGGAGATCGAGAAGATAAAGCATACAGAAACTGTAGAAATATTGCAGACATCATCCGACTTACCACAACAGATCTTTATCATTTCAGCAATCGTTGTAACAGTTGCTATAACACCTGTGCTATGGAGAATAAGATCAATAAAAAGATAGTTATTTTTAGGTTATAACTATACATCAAGTGTTGCTTTATTTGTTAAATAATGACAAGGCATGTTGTTTGATAGATGAGCGTTTATTGAACTTAAGTTACTTGAAGACGAAATTCGCATGAGGATTTTCTAAGAAACAACACAACGAACCACGATTAGGTAAATATACTACTGGATTATTGTCTAATGTACATGTTTATGTTGATTGAATTAGGGTCGAAACCTTGGACAGCCGTATTTCAAGATGTAGTTTTATATCATACTGCCGCCTGAACTAACCAATATTTTTTTCCTAATTAAAACTTAAATAACATTATCATTGATAGGTTAGAGGCTGAAAAGCTTGTTGAAGCGATCATCCACGCCATTTTTGAGAAAAGGGTTCTAGTGCAGGAGGTTGTAGGTCTCGGTAGAGCGCCCTTCTAGGACATGGAGAGAGTAGTTCCCATAGGCTTGATGCTTAAAACCCTAATCTTGTAATACCGCTCTCTAGAATAGCATTTGCATACTCTATTATGTCTCCCCATCCGCTAGGATATGCAGCTACCGAGCCGATCCTATTATGCTGGTGGTGCTCCATATTTATATGGGCGAGGCATAGCCTTCCATACTCAGTGTTTGCACAGTAATCGGTGAATAGAGACATTAGAATTCTAGCAAGCCTATCAGCTGTGTTAAGGATATCAATACCCCATGCCGAGGTCTTACCTGTAGTTGGTAATATTTTACAAGAAATGCCTTAGAGAATATAGTGTGAACTACTGATATCTCTGCTTAATTCAAGGCTATCTTTAGATAATTGTCAGTTACGAAGCAATAGTAAGCTCTTTTAGTGCTTGACCCCTTCATAATAGGTGTTATCACATCCCTAATCTCTATATGCCTCGCCTCAGAGGGTCTTAGCCCTGAGATTGAGAGGAGATATATGAATAGACCATAGTTTATATAAGCATTGCTCGATATAGAGACGATGTCAGTGAACTCATCAATACTCGGAATTCTCCTTGGATTGAGGGGCTCAATGCTCCATTTTATCCTCAGCCTCTTCTTAAGAATCTCATAGTGATCACTACATATCGTTGTTTCATACTTATTATCGAGGAACCTAGTGAAATTAGCAATAACCTTGAGTATGTGCGTCCTCACCTTAGGAGTTTTTATAGCCAGAACCTGGGCAAATCTGGCTGATGAGGCCAAATACCTTAGATACCTCACACAGATCTTTGTATTCTTCTCATAATAGCTCTTGGAAACAAAATCCCTGACTCAACCGAGAAACTCTGAACCTCTGAATCTAGGTTAAGACCCGCAACAGTGTTCCAACCAAGAGGTGCACTGGCCTGCCTATCATATGACTTGTCATATGACCCACCATAGATCCCGGGTTCAGATCTCGGTCGCCGCATTAACGAAATACATCAAAACAAATATTTCAATAATTCATATGGTTTTCTACTATTCTATAAAAGGCATTACTAATATAACTTATTCCATTCGTTTGAAAAGAAGATTACTTTGGTTTGTAGCTAGAGATTGTTGTGGTATAGTAAATTGATGAAGTAACATGTGCATTATTTCTGATTATATACATAACTAATGTATATATTTACATAGGTATTAAATAAAGTGCTTTTAAATTCTGCGTGTATAGTTTTCACATAGAAAAATAGTTTGGTGCAAGTTTATGGAGGTTTCATCTATGAAATATGGAAAGCCAGATGCAACTACAGCAATAGCCTATATAGCTGTGACATCAGCTATTACAGCTGTAGGGTTTTTGTTAACAGCGCCAATACCTCTAATACCAGGTGCTATACATTGGAGGGTTTTAGCGTTTTTGCCATGCCTCTTTGGCATTATCTATGGCCCTGTAATAGGGTTCTTGTCAGGTGCTATAGGCAATACCCTCTGGGCTATTATAGGAGGTTACTTTAATCCAGCAACACCTGTGTTTGATCTGGTTGGTGTTGGCTTAACTGGTTTAATACCTGGTTTGCTGTGTAAACCAAGTGATGCTTTAAGCAGAAGAGGATTAGTAAAGATAGCAGTTATTTCCCTAGCTTCGGGCATAGTAATGGTTCCAATCGTCGCAATAGGATTTGACTTAGTTGGTGTAGCACCCTTTGGACCTGCTGTAGCTCTTCTTTCTCTTAGTGATTTACCTCCAATTCTTGTAGGAACACCGTTAGCAGCTAGAATTATTGTTCCTCCACTGCTTAGAAGAAATGTTATTAGGTGGAGATTATAGCATGTTTGTTGTTAAAAACTTGAGTTGTTCTTTTAACGGGAAAAATGTTTTTAGTAACATATCCTTCTCTCTTAGTAGAGGAGAAGCTATAGCTATTCTGGGTCCTGCTGAATCAGGTAAAACAGTTCTTGCATATTGCTTAACAGGCATTATACCAAATAGAATAGCTGCTGAGGTTCATGGGGAAATTGTTTTAGATGGTGAAAACATTCTAGGTAAGAAACCTGGTGATTTAGCAAGTAAAATAGGTCTTGTTATGCAGAATTACGAAGCGCAGTTATTTGGTTTAACAGTTGAAGAAGATGTAAGATTTGCTTTAGAGAACATGGGTCTTGATGAACATGAAATTGAGGGAAGAGTTGATTGGGCTCTTAAATCTCTTGGATTGGAAAAGTATAGAAGTTATCGCACATCCCAACTATCTGGAGGTTTAAAACAAAGACTTGCCATAGCCTCTGTAATTGCTGCAAAACCAAAGGTTGTTATATTAGATGATCCAACACTTAATCTTGACTGGATTGGAATTAAAAGCTTAGAAAACATTATTGCAAGACTTAAAAACGAAGGAATGAGCTTTGTAGTTCTTTCTAAATGTGTTGATGGAATAGAGAATGTGATAGATAAAACCATTGTTCTTGGAAATAATGGCTGGAATGGGAATGCAATAGAATGTGGAGAGGTTAAACCACATGACTTATTAACAAAATCTAAAGTTTCGAAGAACATGAAAGAAGAGGAATTGATAAGAGTAGAGAATGTATGGTTCAAATACCCAGATACAGACTATATCATCAAAAACATTTCATTAAGTATAAGAAGAGGTGATGTTGTAGCTATAATGGGATCTAATGGATCAGGTAAAACAACACTTGTAAAGCTTATGAGTGGTATTCTAAAGCCTTCTAAAGGAAGAGTAGTTGTTTTGGGAAAGGATACAAGGAAGTATTCTGCTTCGGATATAGCTAAACATGTTACAGTAGTTTTTCAAAACCCAGAGAGGTACACAGTATTTGAGACAGTATTTGATGAGGTTTACTTTGGTTGTAGAAACATTGGGTTGCCTAAAGAATTTGCTGAAAATGCCTTGAGGTTTACTGGTCTTTATGATAAAATGTTTGAGGCTCCATACAACTTGAGTAGAAGTGAGAAAATTAGATTGCATATAGCATCAGCACTTGCCATGAACCCAGATGTGCTCATACTTGATGAGCCTTTAACATCATGTGATTTAATTATGTTCTCTATGCTAAAATCACTTGTGGACTACATGTATATGCAGGGAAAAGCTGTTGTAATTGTTACTCATGATACTAATATAGCTGCTAAGCTATGTAATAGAGTTGTTGTTTTAAATAATGGTGTTGTTGTAACTGATTCAAATCAATCAATTTTCTTCAATGATAATTTCGTTAGGAACACTGGGATAAGGCCTTTGAAGATATTTAACAAGATTTTTGTTGGAGGTGCATAACAAAATGGCTTTGCTAGATCCTAGAACAAAGCTCGTTCTTTTCATGGTGTTGTTTGCACTAATATTTATTGTAAAGGACATAACATATCTACTGCTAATATCTCTTGCAGCATTTCTCATAACAGTTTCTAGCCAGAGTTGGAAGAGGTTTTTAAGACTCTTGGCAAAGTTTTCTCCACTAATAGTAGTAGCCTTCGTAATATGGTCTCTTTTCCATCGAATGTCTCTTTTTCACGTAAGTTATATGGGATCTGATTTCGCAATAGGTGTTTTTGCAGCTACTAGGTTGTTCGCACTAATATCTGTCTCTATATCATTTATCCTTTGTGTTAAACCAGAAGATCTTGTTAAAGGTTTGGAGTATTTCAGAATTCCCTATTCAATTGTTTTTCCACTTGCTCTTTCACTAAGATTCATAGATACATTATCTGATGAGTACATATCTATTAAAGAAGCGTTAATGGTAAAGGGTTTAGAGTTGGAAAAAGGCTCCTTACTAAAAAGAATTAAAAATTACTCATATCTGCTCATCCCATTTCTTATACGAGGAATAGAGGTAGCAGATAACATTGTTTTAGCCATGGAGCTAAAAGCATTTTCATTAAGAAAGCAAAGAAGATGTTGTAAAGGTAAAAAGTTAAGCTTGTTAGATATAATGATGATTTTTGTTTCTATAATTACTTTGCTGATTGCAATATCACATTATGTTTTTGGGTTGATCTAGATGAGCAGTGTTTTGTTATATGAGGGGCAGAAGTTTTATAGAGTAAATGTATTTGGTCTTACTAGAGACTTGCCCATAGTGCCAATAGATAATGGGCTGTGGATAGCATCTGATGCAGAACTTGTTTTAGGAGATGTTGAGTTTATAGATGTTGCAGGTAGAGAAATAGCAGAAACTATAAAACGTTTTAGTCCAAGTGTTATAGTTACTGCAGAAGCCAAGGCAATAACAATAGCATATGAAATTGCTAAAAACCTTGGACATAAGAGATTTGTTATTGCAAGAAAAAGTGTTAAAGGCTATATGAAGGAGTATATAGTTGAGAACGTAAAGTCGATTACAACAAAAGAACAGCAAATACTGGTTCTAACAAGAGAAGATGCAAATCTAGTTAAAAATCAAAGAATTTGCATATTTGATGACGTAGTTTCAACAGGTGGAACAATAAATGCTCTAGAAAATTTAGTTAAGAAAGCTGGAGGAAATATAGTGTGTAAAGTATGTATATGGAAAGAAGGTCCTTGGTACAAATCACAGGATCTAATATACTTTAGCATACTTCCAATATTCGTATCTAAAAATATTTATGAAGAATATGTGAAAAACATCAGAGCATGAAATAAATCAAATTCCTAAAAATCAAAACAAGAGATTCAGCATATCATTACCACTGAAAGATGATGCAATAATTCATACTATGTGCAAAACTAAAAAATATTTGTCAATGCTTAAAATATGTAATTTAGAATTTTCTAAAAGTTCATTAGAGTAATTCAATTATTTTGGTTGCTACTAGTTAGTACCGGTACACTACTGGTTCTTTATTTTACTATACAAAATTAAATTTTTATGTTTTGATTAATACTAAGGCTAATTATGGTGCAAGAGAATTGGCAACAAAATTTGCGTTATACATTGCTTTGCCTTCTGTAAAAGCTATTCTAAGTGATAGTTCTAAGTTCGAAACACTTGTCTCCGTATTGAATAGACTAGGTTTTCAAAAGGTTTATATAGAGAATTATAGGGATGGTCAACTGCTTGGTGTAGATGATGTGGCTAGGGTTAGAGACATGTTTGAGAAGGAGTTTAGTGTTGCAGGCGGTCTTGCCATAGGTACTTGGGGTTTTGGCATGGGTAGAAATGCTGATTGGTGGAGTGTGTGTGCTTGTATTGATGATGAGAAAAATCTTCAGATTTTTGAAAAAGCTATCATTAATCAAGCGAAAGTGTTTGACGAAATTTTGATAGATGATTTCTGGGCTAATTGGTGTTATTCAAAGGAGCAAATAGAGGAGTTTAACAAGATCTATGGCCTTTCCCTAGATTCCAAACAGCTTAGGTATTTGCTTTCATTTGACCATGAAATAGCGAGGCTATGGTCTGAGTACTCCAAGAGTTTACTTGCATCAGCATCAAAAAGATTGTATAGTAAGGCTAAGGAGATTAACAGTAATGTTAAAGTTGTTTTGAAAGTTGCTGAATGGCGTGAGCAGTTTTTGCATAGAGGTCTCGACCTCAAATTAATGACTCAAATATTTGATGGACTATACATTGGTACCGAATCTAGAGAAGGGACTATCAGATATGGTTCACTCTTTATAATAGACTATGTTAGGGCATTGGTTGGAGACAAGCTTAAAGGTGCATGGTTCGATTCTTATAACGGACTTGGGATTCCAACAGTTATAACCCCAGAAATATTTGTTGAACAGCTTTGGTATAGTTTTCTTGGAAAAGTAGATGAAGTAACGTTTTTCCAGGGAATTGAATATGTTGTTCAGGAGGTGGGTGAGGAATCAAAGAGTGTTGGAAGCATACCGCAAAGTATTGAGAGTAGAGCAGATCATGTGAAACTTGTTGAAAGGGATTTGCTGCTGCTAAAAAGAATTGAGAATTTGATTACAGATGAGAAGAGGGGTTTGGTGGTGCCAGCAATTCAAATTCCCATAGCAAATCCTAGTGATAACTATGTTGAGGATGTTTTAGGCTATATGGGGATACCAATAACATCTAAACCTATTGACAAAACTGCTGAGGGGGAAGTAGTTCTTGTTAAAGGCTTTACCACAAAATATATAGATGTAGATGGTTTGTTGAGAAAAGGTATAAGTATTGTTTTAACAACTGGTGCTGTTGAGGATCTTGTTAAAGGTGTTCAAAGTTTAGATCTTATAGGTGTTGATAAATATGCGCCCATAGTTAAGGATGTTGTAGACGCTGTTGCGTTTACTGATGGCAAAATCATTAGTTCGAGAAGTCATAGAAGACCACATCTATACCCCTTGGGCCCAATACTAAACATTGATAAGAATGCCATAGTTCATCTATATGCTGTAGATAAATTCGGCAATAGATATCCAGCTCTCTATGAAATAAAATATGAAAAGGCCAGCATTATAGTAGCTCCCATTCTGAAATACCCACTAGCTTTATCAAGTACATTTCCAGAAATTGCTCGCCAAACTCTCAGAGATGTTGTAGCAAAATTTGTTGGGATTAAAATTGAAACTAGACAAGCTACATCCATAGACCTAAACGAAACCTCTGGCGTAGGCCTAGTTTTGTACAAGTCCAAGAGCATTGCAATTACTAATGAGAATCTTCACAATAAATACTTTGACTTGGTGATCTATAAAAGCGTATCAGGTTTGACAAAGCTTAATGGTGTTGTTCTTGGCAACGCCAGAATTGAAGAGGTTATCAATAGCAGTGATGAGCTAAGGCTAAGAATTAGAATGTCTAGGCACTCAATAGATGCTATAACCTTTAGCTGAAATAGTTAAATCTTCAAATACTTTTAAACTCACATATTATCCACATGCACAATCTACACCATCTTCTCAACAAAGATTTGAAACCTTATTGATTTACTACATGTTAAATACTGTACTGAAATAACAAAACCTTGTGGTATATTCACAGCGAGGCAACAGCTCTTGATCTTAATTGTTGTTGGAATCATCTTAATTATAACAGTCTCATTATTTGTCATGAACATCTTTCCTTTAAGTAAAGGATCAAAAACTTTAGCCCCAACCCCTACACAGGTTGAGAAACCTGTTGAAACGACTTTGGTGACAAGACCTCTGGAGCAAACACAACTTAGCACTGTTGTGGAGGTGAGTAAAAGAGTTACAGTAACACCAACAACTGCTCAAACAACAACTACTGTAGCTACTGAAGCCAAAACTGAAGCAGCTTTAAAAACCTTGATAACTGCTACAACCTCGCCTATAGTCAAACCATCTATTAATGTAGTTTATCATTCAGAGGAGGGTGTGCGCTATGATGTTGTTGAAATAATGTTTAATATTACTAGAAATAAGCTATTTAAATCCGTTCAATTCAAGTGATATAGATGTAGTAGGCTATGTAACAACACCAGAGGGTAAAACCCTAGTTGTTCCAGCTTTCTACACAAGAAATTACACCATCCAAAGTATTGCACCTAATGAGCGTGTAGTTGTATTTACATCTCCATACATATGGAGCTTAAGGTTTACGCCACTTAAGCAGGGAGAGTACAGAATACGTATTGAGGCAGTTAATAGCGTTGGTATGAAAACTACCAGCAACAACATTGTAATTCCTGTTAAGAATTGTTCAGAAGGCAGGGGATTTCCGGTTATAGATCATAGTGGCAAATACCTTGTGTTCAACAATGGAAGCTCCGAGATAATGGTTGGTATAAACCTTGCCTGGCCACCTGGTAAGAATTAAGAATGAAGCGATATCCTTTTACAAAAAGTGGTTTGAAAGACTAAGAGAGCTTAGGGTCAAGGTTGTTAGAATAGGTCTTGTGTCATGGGCTTTAAATCTGGAATCTAGTGCATATCGCTACAGCTTATCTGATGCAGCTAGAATAGATGAGATTATTAGATTTGCCAAGGAAAACAATATATAATATATAATACCTGTTTTTATGTGGCATAATGAATTAGCAGATCAGTGGAGCAAAAATCTATACAATGTTGCAAATGGTGAGTCGCTCAAATCGCTTGAAGAGTTTTGGTCTAATCCATTGACTATAAAAATGTTTAAGGATAGAATTAGGTGTATGATAGCTAGATGGGGTTATTCTCCAAACATAATCGTATGGGAAATAATGAACGAAGCTAATTTAATAACAGGCTTTTTTGCAAATAGAGATGCCTTTGTGAAGTGAATTAACGACATTGCTAGCTACATAAAATCTTTAGATCCATACAAAAGAATTGTAACTATTAGCCTATCCTATTATGGTTCTAGCTAAGAGTATGGAGACTAGATAACATAGATGTTATAACAGTTCATATATATGGTCCAACAGAGCTTAAGGATGTTGCAACTGCAATACACAATGTGATTCAAAATCTCTAAACCTTGTATAGAAAACCTGTGATTGTAACAGAGTTTAGCGTAGACTATAGATGGATTGAAATACCTGGTTTCACAGACACACCATACTGGGCCTTGGATAAAAATGGTATTGGTCTTCACGAAAGTCTTTGGAGCTCAGCTTTATCAGGCACATCAATATCGGCTATGAGCTGGTGGTGGGATGTGCAAATAGAGAAGTATAGTCTCTTCTATCACTTCAAAGCATTTTCAACATTTTTGAAAGGTGTTGACTCAGTTAAGAGCGGTTTGAAGGAGGTAAGTGTCATAGTCAAGGAGGCGTCTACAGAGAGAGGTGAAATAGCATCTATAATTCTTTATTCAACAACAGGATGGGTTTCAACAACATAACAAACAAAATAATATATTTGTTACACATATTGATGGTGTTGTTGAAGGGGATACAAGTCTTCTGAGCAGCTTCATCTATGGCAAAAGCCATTCACAGAGAGTGTTAAACCCAGTATTTAAGGTTAGGTTTTTGGATAAGGGCAAGATGATTTTGCATGCGAATTCTGTTGGAAAAGGCTCAGCCCAGCTTGTGATATATGTTAACAATAGCAAACACTTGGACATGCCACTACCTGACAAAGATAGTAAAGGAGATGAGGTTGCCAATGAGTACAACATTGATGTTGTTTTAGAGCTTGGGCCAGGGAGTTACGAGATTAAAATAGATAATGATGAGGTTAATTGGTTCACATGGGACTATATAGTATTTGAAAATGCCGTTTATGCAAAGGCAAAAGTACAGGTAATTGGGTTAAGCAATAAAACGTTTGCAATGTTGTGGATCAGAAATAGAGACTACAACTGGTGGAATATTGTTGTAGCAGATAGAGATGTGGAAACCTTGAAAAATGTCACAATAGAATTGATTGGATTAGAGGAAGGAAAGTATGTTGTAGAGTTTTGGAATACAACCACTGGAGAGATTGTGCAGATGCAAAAATCATTGTTACAAACAATAAAGCTGAGATATGTATAGAGTTTTTAGAAAAGGATATAGCATTGAAGATATATAAAGAACAGGAATAGAATGCATCATCAGCAAAACCTCGAATCAAACACCTTTTATAACTCTACCTTGGATCAGACTATGCCAGCTTTACACTTTAAAAATATTTAGCTTTAATAACAATAAAGTCAGCTTCTTGACCATACTCAATAGCAAGTATTTCAACTTCTTCAAGTAGTTTTAACAAAGCTAAGCTAAAGATTTTTGAAATAACAAACTCTATGTTAAGTACAGCTTTTTAAGTGAAAAAGAATACAATGTAGTCTCTTCTTGCAAAGCCTTAAACAATATATTTTTTCAAAAATCATGAAGAACATAGGCTATTACCAGACCTCCTTATTTGCTATAACATATCTGTTTATTGTATTGCTTACCATATTCATGTTAATAAACTTCAAAGTATTTACGAGCATTAGAAGCATTTACTCATATTGTTATAATTGCATTGGATTAATGTGAATGTATAGTGCTTCTGGGTCTTGTATATTCCAGTTAAGAAGTTGGATAATATAGATTTGTCTCATTAATTATGTCATGTTCTTGCACATTGTGTTTAGTATTTTTTCTATTCTGTTGTAAACTGATTCAAATATTTCCCTATATATGTTCTGCTGAATAAACTTCATAGCCTTTTCAGCAAAAATTGATGTTTCTATACAAAGTTCTTTTAGATGCCTATTCTTGGCAATGTCATCAACAGGCTTTTCTGCTTGAATTTTTGGATTTCCCTCCATAAAACCCTCTGGAAAATACCAGTCTTTAAACCATGTAAACCCATTTTCAAGTAGCATAAACCCCAGCCTAGTTAAATGTGGTGGTGTGCCCATTTCCAAAGCCTTCCAAGTTTCAACATCATAGATATACTCGATAAATATTCTCTCTCCTGCGTCAATAAATCTAGACAAGCATTCTATAAGCTTTCTCTCCTCCTCTGAGTTCAAAAAACGATATTTTTTCTCGCTAATAACTATTTCTGGACTTATGAAGAATATCTCTATCCACTTTCTATAAAATGGTTGTCTACCATGAAAAAATTTTATTATTAAGAGTCTATGCCAAGAATCTTTGTAGCCCACGTAAAATTCAAAGGTTTTTTCCTCTGGAAATCTACCACTTTTTTCAACAACTTTAAAATCTAAATTTAGATTCTTTAACGAATTAAACACTTGGTGACAAACCATGGACATACCTAGTTTTCTACTTTGAATATGCCTTGGTTTTTCTTGGATTGCCTAACCTCCTGGAGTTCCATGCCATGGACTATCTCTCCAAATAAGTTCCCAAATATCTTCTTCAGAGATGACTTCTTTCTTAGCTATATTTTCTCTAATGTCTATCAATATTTTGTGGTGTTTAACCTCATCCTCATATATAGCAGCTAGAATTAGTTTAAGTCTTGGATCATTTGTGTGCTGAAGAGCTTCTCCAACTATTTTAATCATTTGTGCTTCTGTCTCTATGTGCTTCTCAATTTCTTTAGAGATTATCTCTAGTTCACTATCTGATATTACTGGTTGAGGAGATGTGAGCAATTCTGTAATTGATTTGTATAATTGTGAATGTTTAATACTATCATTGGCAACAGCTATGAATATTGATCTTAAAACAGGATGATTTATTTTATTACCCAATTCGGAAAGTGCTTCAGCATAGCTCTTTTCAATATCAATCATTTTCACAAATAATTCCAAGTATTTTCTGTGTTCAGATAACATTGTAACCACAGGGAAGGAATAGGCGACAAAGGTTAAAACTTTTTCATTTATAACAAGCTTCTCTAAGTCTGAATTATTGTTGAATACAATAAATAGCAGATTTAACGTTATTAAGAATAAAAACATGTATGTGCAGATGAGGTTTTGTCAATCTTTACGGAATCATATATATTTTGACAGCTGCTCTACGTACTTAAACCCCATGTCTGGAAAGATAAGAATGTAGTCTCCTTCCTCAAGCTCCTTGTTTTCAACCATTTTCTTGTATGCCGCGTAAACAGCTCCACTGCTTAAACCAACAAATATTCCATCATTTCTAACAATTTCTAAAACAGCTTTGGCTGCTTCATCTGGTGATATCTCCACAATTTTATCTATTTCCACTTTGTGTACCCATTTCATTCCGCTTTCTATTCTTCTAATGCCCTGAATGAATGTTCCCTGTTTAGGTACAACACCATATATCTTAACCTCTTTGAATCTGTTTTTGAAGTAAAATGCTATGGCTGATAAATGTCCTGATGTTCCAAGTCCTCCAAAAATTGCTTTTGGAATTATTCCAGCTTCCCTAATTTGAAGCTCTAATTCTTTGGCTGTGTATCTTAAATGAACTTCAAAGTTTGCATCATTGTAAAATTGATTTAGATGAATAGCACTTTGTTTCTTCGCAACATCTTCAACTTCATCAATAAGCTCAACAGTTAAGGACTTTGGAGATCTAATAACATCAGCACCAAAGATCTTCAATAGAATCTCGCCTGTTGTGGAAACAGTTGATGGTATATATGCTCTTAGCTTAGAACCATAAATAGTACACATAGCAGCAATAGCTAAACCAGTATTGGTTGACGTGGCTTCCACAAGCATTCTAATATTTTCTTTACCAGATTTTTCTAGACTCTTTTTAAACATATACCAACCAATTCTATCCTTAACACTCATACTCCAAGGATTAAAACCCTCTAGCTTAGCCCAAGCAACTCTACCATTAATAGATGATTTCCTCAGTTTTACCAAAGGTGTTGGCCAATTTCTGTAAAGAAGCTCTTCAGTATCCATAAAAACTCTATATTTGCTAGGCTTAATGTCTTCAAAAAATCCAAGATGTTCAAGAGGAATAAAAATGGTTTCAGAAACTTGATGTGATACAGGTAAGCGTATTACCCCAATTTTTTTCAAAGCCGCACACAACTTTTTATTTTCAATTACTTCTCCACTTCTACTATCAACAACAATTGTTTTGTCCACACCACCACTTCTAAGAATCTCACCAACAATATCAAGAAACTCCTCTAATTCCAGCTCCTCTTCACAAATAACTCTATTAACATCCTCAAGATACACAAATGTTGATCACCATTAATCCAATTTTTGCAAATCAAATACAAAGTATTTTCCAAAGGATCTAGGTTTTTAAATTTTTACTTAATTGGAATAAATATTTATTGCTTTTGAAGAGGTATTATCTTCTTTGACAATACTTCATCCATGCTTCCACTTCTATAACCTAAAAGATCTAGAGTAACATATTTATATCCAAGTTTTTGAAGCTCTTGAGCAATTCTATCCATTAATTCCTCGTTAAAGAATTTTCTTCTCTCATCACGACCTACCTCTATTCTTGCTATGTGTCCATGGTCTCTAACCCTAATTATGGTAACACCTGCTAAGTTCTTTACAATTTTCTCTGCTTCTGCAACTCTTCTTAGTTTTTCAACTGTTATTTGTTCTCCATATGGTATTCTAGATGCTAAGCAAGCCATTGGTGGTTTACTCCAATTAGGTAAGCCAAGAGCTTTTGCCAATAGCCTTGCCTCATCCTTTGTTATGCCAACTTCTGCTAATGGGCTTCTAACACCCTCTTCCTTAAACGCTAAGTAGCCTGGTCTATGAGTTGCTAGATCAGAGAAGTTTGTTCCATCAACTATGGTTTTTGCATTGAATTTATTAGCAACATCCTTTAACTCTTTCGAGAGAGACTTTTTACAGAAATAACATCTATTCGGAGGGTTAGCAACAAAATATGGATTCTGCAGCTCGTTGCTTTCAACAAAAACATGCTTAACATCAAGGATACTAGCAATCTTTTTTGCCCAGTGAAGATCATCCTCGGGGTATGTTGGCGATACAGCTGTAACAGCAATGACATTGTTCTTGCCGAGGGCAAGGGTAGCAGCAGCTAGAACAACTGAACTATCAACACCACCAGAAAATGCCACTACTACAGGTCCTCCAACATCTCTAAACCAATTCAAAAGCTTTTCAAATTTTGCTCTAAGCTCATTGTTTAAACTTTTTAAATCTATTTCTAAGTGTTCCATGGAACATAGCCACCTAAACATGTTTGAAAACAAATTATTAAAGTTTTGGCTTTGTGACAGAGGTTTTCAACTCTAATAACGCATTACCATCATAATTTTCTTAAGCAACTACAAGGTGTTTTTACATATTAGCTTCAATAAATTTGAATTGAATTGACATTACACTTAATAGCGTTAAAAACAAAAAATCTTTGGCTTAAAACACAACAAATTTTGGTTTTATAAGCTCTAGCATTATCTTACTGGAAATAAAAGAATATAGGTAAAATATCGAAGCAATACAAGCAGTACTGAAGCTGTGTCTATACAATTCTTTTATAAGATCCAAGTATTTTCATTGAAGTTGTAACTCTTTTTACATCTTCTAAAGCTTCAACAACCTTGGCATCTTCAATGGATCCAGCAAAGTCTACAAAGAACATGTATTCCCATGGCCTTCCTTTTATTGGTCTCGACTCTATTTTTGTTAGGTTTATACCTCTAATAGCAAATGGCTCTAGAGCCTTGTAAAGTGCTCCTGGAACATTCTTTACAGTAAATATTATCGAGGTTTTTGTTTCTACTCCTTTATCAAGAGGCTTAAAGCCTATTGCTATAAATCTTGTGTAGTTTTCTCTGTTATCTTCTATCCCACTAGCAATTATCTCTCCTCCATATAGCTTAGCTGCAAGTGCTGAACCTATGGCTGCTACCCTCTCTTTGCTAACAGCCTCCTTCACAGCCTCAGCTGTGCTTGCCCTCGTCTCGATTCTAACATTTTTCAGCTTATTGCTTATATAGCTTCTACACTGAGCCAACGCCATTGGATGGCTCAAAACAATCTCTATGTCTTCAAGTTTCGTTCCAGGTTTTGCTATTAGGCAGTGACTTATTCTAAGCTCAGTTTCGCCACATATCTTCACATTTGAGTATGTGAGCATGTCTAGTGTTTCCCCTACACTACCCTCTAGAGAATTCTCTAAGGGCACAACACCATAATCTATTTCACCAGCTTCAACAGCTTTGAAAACATCTTGAATTGAATTATATGAAACAAGTCTTGCTCCAAGATCACTAAATATTTTTATTGCAGCTTCCTCTGTGAAACTCCCCCTAGGACCAAGAAAACCAACAGATAGAGGTTTTAAAAGCTGAAGTGTAAAACCATCTATGTAGCTAAGCAAAAGCGCTAAAGAATCTCTTGGTAACGCATAGTGCTGAGCAACATCATCTAAAAACCTATTTAGTCTAGACCTTAGCACAAATCTAGCATTTTCATATCCCAGTTCTTTCAAAAGCTCTACACGCTTAACTAGAAGCTTTAATATTTCAAGATCTAAAGCATTTATATCAAATTCAATTTTCTTAGCAGCTATAAATACCACCTATATCAATTCCAAGACTTAAAAGTCTAACTAGCATTCAATTCTCTTGCAAATATTTATAAATTTAAATCAGGCATAGATAGACAACTCATTGCATTGATTATAAATAGCTAGCTTTAGTTAATTGATATATCCTATTTGGATTGAGCATAAGCTCTGTTCCAATTAGAAATGCTTTTGCACCAGCATTTCTAAGATACTTAACGTCTTCAACACTTCTTATGCCGCTTTCAGCAATTTTTATAAATTTGTTGGGTATGAAACTAAGAACTGTATATGCATGTTCTAAACTTATTTTAAGAGTATTTAAATTTCTGGCATTAACACCTATCATTGGATATCCCATGTTTATAACATCTTCTGCTTCGTCTAAGCTATGAATCTCAACAACAGCTTCTAGTCCAAAGCTTTTTGCATCTTCATATAGTTGCTCAAGCTCTTTATCTGTTAATATCGATGCTATTAACAAAACTGCATCAGCACCAATGTTGTAAGCTGTTTCTATTTGATTTCTAGAAATAATTATGTCCTTCATCAAAATTGGTATGTTGGTGCAAGCAGCTATTTTAATTAAATCTCTGTAGCTTCCTTTAAAGTAAAGCTCTTCAGTTAAGACACTTATTCCAACAGCATGTTTTTCAACAATTTTTACATACTCTACAGCATCTCTATCAACTCTGAAACCGGATGGAGAACTTAGTTTATACTCTGCTATAACTGCTACTTTTCCAGTGCTATAGAATTTTTCTATTCTTTCACCAAGACTGTAAATATCTCTAAACCTTGATATCCTTAAAACCGGTCTAGATAAGTTATGCTCAATAACCTCTTTAAGCCATGGTGAAACAATTTTTGGCATAGTTTCTACACCAAATCAATAAAGTTTTTCAGTATTTTCTTACCATATTTTGTTCCAATGCTTTCAGGATGGAATTGAACTCCATATACATGATACTTGGTGTGAGCTAAAGCCATTATCTCCTCATCATCTATAGACATAGCTGCTACAATCATTTCTGGTGGTGGGGAGTCAACGACTAGGCTATGATATCTAGTAGCCTTAATTATTTTGGGAACACCTCTAAATATCTCCACATCACTTAGTATTTCTATTTGCGATATCTTTCCATGCATAATAGTTCTAGCTCTTCTAATTCTAGAACCAAATGCATAGCCTATAATTTGATGACCAAGGCATATACCAAGTATAGGTGTTGATCTATAAAATCTCTTGACTATGTCGATGGATACTCCGATATCCTCTCTTCTTTCTGGTGTTCCAGGACCAGGGGATATAATTATTGCATCTGGATCTATTCTCTCAACAGCTTTAATCGACAATTCATCATTTCTAACAACAATAGGTGCGCCACCTAATTCACCAACTATTTGAGCTATGTTGTATACAAAGCTATCGTAGTTATCTACAATTAGTATGAGTTTCAATTCAAATCACGCCAAGAGCTTTCTTCAAAGCAGCTAATTTATGATCGGTCTCCTCTAGCTCTAGCCATGGATTAGAGTCATAGACTATTCCAGCTCCAGCTTGTATTCTAATCAAGTCTTTATATACAAATGCTGTTCTTATTGCTATTGCAGCTACAGAGTCTCCAGATGTTGTGAAAAAGCCAACTGCACCAGCATATGGCCCCCTCTTATAGTCTTCAACTTCCTCTATCAACCTCATTGCAAAAGGTTTTGGAGCACCACTAACAGTTCCTGCTGGTAACATAGCCTTTAGCAAGTCTACTGATGTATACTTCCTCTTCAAAACCCCAACAACTTTTGATACAATGTGTTGCACATGACTATACTTCTCTACATACATAAACTTCTCAACTTTCACAGAACCAAATTCACATACCTTCCCCAGGTCATTTCTAGCCAAGTCAACAAGCATTAAATGCTCAGCTCTATCCTTTTCAGATTTAATCAGCTCCTCCTCAAGAGCCCTATCCTCCTCAGGAGTTGCACCTCTAGGCCTTGTTCCAGCTATTGGATAGGTTTCCACAAATCTATTTCTACAAGCATATAGCAACTCTGGACTAGCACCAATTAATACTTTATCACCAAATTTCATGAAATATGTGTGTGGCGATGGATTAACTCTTCTAAGGATTATGTAGAAATCTGCTAGATCACCAGCATAGGCATATCTCAAAAACCTGGAAATGACAACTTGAAATGCATAGCCATCTCTAATATGCTTAAGAACTTCTTCAACAGCTCTAACAAACTTCTCCCCATCTAACATTGAGTCATAGATGCTTACCCTAGGCATTTCAAGTGCATAACTTTTTCTGCATTTTTTCAATTCACTAGAATCTCCATCCACATAAACCACGCCTTTGCTGTAATCATAAACAGCAATATTAATCGGCTCAAACATTTCTACAAAAGGCCATTCCTCTGCATGAGGCTTCAAATCAGGTACTTTCTCCCACAGCCTAACAGCATCATAGCTTACATAACCAATTAAGCCTATGTCAAAGGGATAGAGATGCCTTCTATCAATAGTCTTTTCAAGACTCGACCTAAGACTATTCAAAACATCCTCATCACTTCCACTAACAACACTTCTCACACCCCATGCTACTATGCTATACATGCTACTGTTCCTTGACAGATTTTCATATACTGCAAACACTTTTTCCTCGTTGTTAAAACACTTAACAACTTCCTCAACGCTTAGCATGCTCTTTAGTGGGAAGATCTCCATTGATGAACAACCTCCTTCAATCTTCTAACCTTATCCAAATCCTTTTTACCAGGTCTAATCTCAACACCACTTGACACATCTATCCACATAGGCTCTAACTCCAAATACAGATGAACATTCTCCAAAGTTATTCCACCAGCAACCCCAGCCTCTCTATGATGATCAAGAAGTAAGCGCAAAACCTTTGGATCGCTCCTCACACCTTTGATTGGCGCATCAAACAAAACCATTTTGAAGTATCTCTGAACCTTCTTAAGGTAGTGGAGATAGTCTAGAGATGCAGGTACATAAAGTATAAATCTTCTTGTATCAAAAGATGCTAGCTCCTCCAGCTCCTCATCTGACAAGACCCTATGAATTTGCACATAACTAGCTTTGCTCTTGGCAAAATCACTTGGTGTTCCATGCACCTTAACACTAACAATTGGTGTATGTACAATTTTTCTAACTTCATCAACAACAGTCTCTGGTACATACCTAGGGCTGGCGGGGTCTGTGACCATACCTATGAAATCAACACCTATTCTATCTATTTCGATAGCATCTTCAATATTTACAACTCCACATATCTTTAACTTAATCCTCATAGCACCTTCGCCAAGAGACTTCTAAACTTGTTTTCATCACCATTTGTCTTAACTAATTGCTCAATTCTATCTACGAGTTTCGGTAAAAGCTGATCTGCATATTCAAAACCATCCCTATAGTCCTTAACCACATTGGCTACATACAAAGCAAATGCAGTATTCATTTTTATGAATATACCTACTTCCCTATCTAAACCCATTGACGCTCTTAAAATTCTTAGTGCTGACTCCACAGCATTGTTTACAATCAGCTTTTGTATCGGCATTCTCTCTACACCTAAATCCTCAGGAGTAATCGTATAGTAATCAACTCTATGTCCATTAACCTCATACACATGGGTAATTCCAGAAGGTGAAACCTCATCTATACCAGGCTCACCATGAACAACCAGCACTCTTTCATAGCCAAGCCTAGTTACTGCTTCAGCAACAAGTTTTGCAAATGTTTTTGAAAACACCCCTATTACCTGTCTCTTAACACCACCTGGATTTGTTAAAGGACCTAAGATATTGAATATTGTTCTAACCCCTAGCAATCTTCTTATCGATGCTACTTTCTTCATTGCTGGGTGATAGAGAGGGGCAAAGAGGAAAACAAAACCTGTTTTACTTAGAATTTCAGATGCTTTCGATGGCTCAACCTCTATTTTATAGCCTAGAGCCTCTAAAACATCTGCCGAACCACTTCTACCACTAACTGCTCTATTCCCATGTTTAGCCACTGGATGTAGCATCGATGAAAGAATAGCTGTTGCTGTACTAACATTTACTGTTCCTACACCATCTCCACCAGTTCCAACAACATCAATTGCATGTTCGGCAGATATTTTCACAGCTTTTTCCCTCATAGCTTTAGCAAATCCCACTATCTCATCAACACTTTCTCTCTTCATTCTAAGAGCAATGAGAAAAGCTGAAATAATTGCATCTGGCACTTCCCCACTCATAATAGCTAGGGCTACTTCCCTAGCCTCTTCCTCTGTTAAACTACCAAAATCAACAACCCTCCTAAGGAGCTGACTATAAATCATCTAGAACACCTCTCAACTCTTTAACAAGCTCCAATGCTTTTTCAACATCACTTTTTTCAATGGCTTCTATAATTGCAGTTCCAACTGCTATTCCATCAGCACCAGCTTTCACAACCTTTTCAATATCTTTTATTGATAGTCCAAATCCCACAACAAGCTTGTTTTGTACAAGCTTTCTTGCTCTAGTTACAAGTATCACTGGGTCTACTGGAAGAGGTATTCCTGTAGCTGGTCTAAGACCAAAGTATAGAAATGGTTTTGAATGCTTTGAAGCTTCTGCTATGAGCTTGTCTGGTGTTGATGAAGATACAAACATGGTTGTTTTAATTCCGTATTTATGCAGGGTATTTACAATATCCCTATACATATCCACATAGTCAATGAGCAAATCAGGTAACAATACATACTCTATACCTGTGCTTAGCATTTTTTCAGCAAACTCATCTAGGTTATTCACATAGTCATCTAGATATGTCAAAGCTATTACAGGTGCACTAGAATTCTTTGCAACTATTTTAAGAACATTCTCAGCATTTATACCAAGGCTTTTCACATATTCATAGCTTCTTCTTATAGCAGGTCCATCATATTTTGCAAAACTTGGTGGTATACCCACTTCAATATAGCTTGCTCCACAATCTCCAACCTGGGATATGAACTGAGTGAATTTCTCTATTGAGGGATAGCCCAAAGTAATATAAACTACTAAGAGCTTCTCCATAGGGTCTCCACCAGTCTTCAGCTTTGTTAGAATCTTCCATATCTAATCATCATAGATTTGTAGTTGTCTATGTCGAGAAGTCCATGACCACTCAAATTGAATAGTATTGTTATTTTCTCGTTTCTTTTCCTAGCCTCTAAAGCAATATCAATTACAGCTTTTACAGCATGTGCACTTTCTGGTGCAGGTACTATTCCCTGTGTTTCAGCAAATATTCTAGCAGCTTTATATACCTCCACCTCCCTGTACTCAATAGCTTCAACAACTCTTTCCCTAATCAATAAACTTAGCGATGGGGCTAGACCATGGTATCTTAATCCCCCAGAGTATATTGGTGGAGGCACAAAGTCTTTTCCTAAAGTAATCATCTTCAGAAGTGGTAAAAGCCCTGCTGTATCAGGATAATCATATCTATACTCACCTTTGCTAAACTTTGGTACCTCAGCTGAACCCACAGCTATAAATCTTTTGCCTTTGTTTCTAAGGCCTATGAATGGATAGGCCAGTCCAGCAAAATTGCTTCCACCACCAACACATGCCACAATAATATCGGGTTCTTCACCAATCAACTCCATTTGCCTCATAGCCTCTAAACCTATGATAGTTTGGTGAAGCAGCACAACATCAATTACACTACCCATAACATATCTATAGCCATGTTCAAGAGCATATTCAATGGCTTCGCTAATGGCTATGCCAAGAGATCCTGGATGATCTGGATTATTCTCCAAAAGGCTTCTACCAAATCTTGTTATTTTAGATGGGCTTGGCACAACCTCAGCTCCGTAAAACTCTATCAAACTTCTTCTAGCTGGTTTATGATCATAGCTTGTTTTAACCATGAACACAATAGATTTTAATCTGTATAAGCTAGATGCCAGGGCTACAGCAGAACCCCATTGCCCAGCTCCGGTTTCTGTTGTAACACCCTCAACATTTTCGCTATAGGCGTAATACACCTGTGCAATGGCAGTATTAACTTTATGTGAACCTGTAGGCAAAGCCCCTTCATACTTGAAGTATATTCTAGCTGGAGTATCCAAGAATTTCTCAAGGCCAATAGCTCTGAAAAGCGGTGTTGGCCTACCAACAACAACATACTTTTCCAGAATTTCCTCAGGTATTTTCACAAATCTGTCAATGGTGAATTGTTGCTTAATAACTTCCTTTGGAAGTATTCTTTGTAGCAATTCTATTCTAGAATTGGTGTCTTTTGGATCCATTGGTGGAGGAAGTGGTTTTGGTAGATCCGGAATGATGTTATACCAGTACTTTGGCAGAATTTCTTCTCTATATTTATAGAGATACTTATTTACCTCTTGAATATTTACCATTGGCTCATATCAATCCCCAAACAACAATAACGTTATCAAAGCATCTATTTATAAGTTTTTCTCTAGTAAATGTGATAAACAAGAAAATGTCTCAAGTATCTCGAATATTGATATATTCAATTAATATTCTCAAAAAGATTTAATACTTCCCTAATCTTTTTGTAGTGCATTTGTCCATTGGCTGTTGGCTCTGTTACATAGCCATAAACAAGTTTTGATCCTAGTAAAGCAAATGCTATTCTCTCTCTAGGCTCAACATTCATTGGCATAACAGCTACATTTTCTCCAAGTTCTAGAAGCTTTGCTAAAAATGATTTGTATCCTTTGAATGGAACAACAGCAATTTTGACTACGAATGCCTTGTCTAAATACTTTATAACCTTGTTCTCTACTTCAATAATGTTTTTAGGCTCACTCAAAATATGTATAGAGACAATAGCATTGTTGTATTCAACACTGTATTTTTCAATAAATGAAGCTTCTACATCGTAGAGTATTCCAAGTTTTCTCCAAAGCATTATCAAACTCTTCTTCACATTTGGATCAAAGCTATTGACACCACCTTCACTTTTTTCTCTGAGTGTTGCTATAAACCTTCCATTTGCAAACATTGTATAGTCTATTCTTTCTGGGCTGCTGTAATAGTCTAGTCTAAGCTCAACATAATCGGCATCCTTTATGCTTAGAGCAATCTCAAGATCCTTCACATTTCTTATTGGAATAGATGCGACTACCAATGGTTGTTTAACCATCTTCACACCTCTATCACCAAACTTATTTTAGCACCCAAAAACTTCATATCGCTCCAGAAAAGAGGATTACTTTTATTAACACACTCAGCATTATCCAATATCCCACCAGATTTCACAGCTATGGATGCAAACATCATAGCTACTCTATGGTCGTTAGGGCACCTAGATACAGCACTAAAAGGTTCGCCACCAACTATATACAAAGAATTGTTATGAACGTAAGCCTCTATGCCAAAGCTTTTTAGCGTAGAAATTATTGCCTCAATTCTATCACTTTCCTTCAATCTAAGGTTAGCTACATCACTTAAAATTGTTGTGCTTTTAGCTACAGATGCTAGAGGCGCAATGGACATGGCCATGTCAGGATCGTCAAACACGTTAACAGATACACCTCTATAGATATCAGAGGCTTTTGCAATCCAAACACCATTGCTGTAAACGCTATAAGCACCCATATATCTATATATATCAACGATTTTATGTGGTTTATCTCTATTCCCAAATCCACGTAGATTATAAACCTCTATAAAGCCATCTGTAAGAAGTGCTGAAGCTACATAGAAAGATGATAAGAGGAAATCACCTGGAATACTACCACTATATGCTCTAGGCCTTTCATTGACATCAATATCAACTCTGTTTCCACAGAACTTAACATCTACCCCAAGAGTTTTCAAAACATCTGCAGTCATCTCAATATAGCTTTGTGAAGCAATTGGTGGTTTAATTTTTATAGTGCCTCCACCAACAATTGCAAATGCAATCATAAAACCACTTACATATTGACTACTTTCAGCTCCGGAAATCTCTATGTAGTTGTCATTCAACTTTCCATCAATCACCATAGGTAAAGAGTCACTTGAAAATCTAATACCTTTATCCTTTAAAGCCTCTACAACAGCTTTAACAGGTCTTCTCCTAAGTGATTCCCCACCATCTATAAAAATTCTACCCCCAACAACAGCTATAATAGGTATTAGCATTCTCAAAACAGTTGCAGATGCCTTCACATAGACTTTATCGCTATGCAAAGCTATTTTCTCAGGTTTTTCAAATCTGCCCTCACTAATCTTAACACCAAAAATTGATACAGCATTTATAGCATCTACAACATCCTCAGATAGCAGAAGATTGCTCAATGACACCTCAGTAAAAAGAGATGAAAAGATGAGTCTGATGGCATAGCTTTTAGATTGTGGAGCAGATATTCTTCCATAAACCCTAGACTTTTCTATAATAGCTTTCAAGGAGTTTCACCAACTCTAACAAATCTATGGACACGAACCTCTCCATACCTGGAAAAGAACTCTATGATAGGACCTTCATCACCAGCTCTACAAACAGCAAATGTTGCAGGTCCATTACCTGAAACCCCAGCAGCCGAAGCACCCATGCTCAACGCTTTTCTCGGCACATCCTCTGAATAGCCCATGAGCCTAGCTATTAACAGTCCATTCAAAGTCATGGCTCTGAAAATATCTCCTTGGATAGCAATGCTAAACACCTCCTCAAACAAGTGTGAATATTTTCTAAGCTTATCAACATTCATGGGGGGTCTGGAAACACCTCGGGGTATCAAGATAACTACAGACATTTCAAGTTTTGGATCTAGAACTCTTATAACCTTCATGTTTGTGTTATCTGTGAAAACAACTCCACCATAATAAGCAGCTGCAGCATCATCAAGAGCACCAGTTATGGATACTCCTGCTAATCTAGACAATTCTGCTGCCAATCTAGGCACATCGAGTTCCTCAACAATGTTAAGATTCTTCACAGCTTTTATCAATGCTACAGCCACTGAGCTACTACTTTTCAGCCCACTTCCCATGGGGATATCAGAAACCACATCTGCGCATAAGTTGGATAAGCCATATCGACTTGAAAAATACTCCAAAATTTTTTCAACAAGTCTAGAACTAGGCTTCTTCTCAAAATTACTGCAACGTCTAATGAAAATCTTCGTCTTCATGTCTATTGCTATTGCCGATCCCAGTCCAGATGGTATGGCGTTAACTACGGAGATTCCTCCCCATGCTGACATAAACTCCTGTACCTCTTCCAACCATTTTCAATAATTTCAACATCCTTTTGACTAAGCTTTGTAGAAGGAATTAGCCCAGATCTCATAGCATGATCAACCAAGGTTATTGCTGTCATGGCCTCTACAACAACAACACCTCTAATCCCTATACATGGATCATGCCTACCCTCAACAGTTATCATAGCCTCTTCCAATGTTCTAAGATCAATTGTTTTAATTGGTTTTCTAATTGAACTTGTTGGTTTGAAAGCACATTTGAAAACAATTTGCTCACCAGTAGATATACCTCCCAGGATACCACCATAGAAATTATGTTTCCATCTAATCTCATTATTAATAACCACGAGCTCATCAGAAACTTCGCTACCCCTCTTTCTAGTAGCCTCAAAGCCTATTCCAAGCTCAAAACCTATGACACCAGGTATAGACATTATCGCCTTAGCCAAATCTGCCTTGAGCTTATCAAACACAGGTTCTCCAAGGCCCTTGGGAACACCATCAACCACAACTCTAACTATTGCACCTACACTATCACCTTCGTTTATAATGGTTTCTAAAACATTTTGAAATATGGAGTCATAGTCTTCTCTACACGCCCTGGTTTTTCTACATCTGGACTTCAATGCATCTAAAAATGTTATTTCACGATCAATTCTTATCCAGCCCAAAGACTCAATGCATCCAGCAATCTGAGTGTTTAGCAACATAAGAAGCTTTTTGGCAATAGCGCCTGCAACAACTCTTGCAACTGTTTCTCTACCACTTGCCCTACCCCCACCACGATAATCCCAATTATCAAACCCATATCTAAATATGTATGGAAGATCGGCATGCCCAGGTCTGGGGGTATATTTAATGCTTTCATAATATCTAGAATCAACATCAACATTCTCTACAATAATTGTTATTGGTGCTCCAGTTGATTTACCATTGAAAACACCGCTCACAATTCTAGCTTTGTCTAGCTCTCTTCTAGGAGATACAAAATATCCGCCAGGTCTTCTAAAGAATAGCTCATAGTTTATATCATCCTCAGATATCGGTAAACCAGCTGGAACACCATCTATAACAACACCTACTAGAGGCCCATGACTTTCTCCAAACGTTGTTACCCTAAATATTTTACCAAATGAGTTTCCTGGCATGGAGATAACCCACAACCTTTTCAAAGGGAAACTCTATGCCAAGCCATATTCTCTGAGCTTCAAGAGCTTGGGCAACAAGAATTTCAAGACCGTTTATAACAGGAATCCCTTTTTCAATAGCCTTTTTAACTAGCAAAGTTTCAACAGGTCTATAAACAAACTCTATAACAAGTTTGAGATTGTTATGAAGGCATTTATCTGGAATAAAGCTTGGGTCTGGTGTTGCATTAACGATTACCTCAGCTTCTTCACATGTTGATGTATTAGCTACTTCAATGCTATTCACAATTTTTCTAAGATCTTTGGCCATCTTCAATGCTCTGTCAACTGATCTATTCACTATACGAATACTGCATCCTTGTTCCCCTAGTGCTGCAGCTGCTGCTCTAGCCGCACCTCCAGCCCCAAATATATAGCAAATACCCTTTTCAAGACTATGGCGATACTTCTCAAACAGTTTTTTTGTTGCTATGTAATCTGTGTTATAGCCTCTTCCTCTATAAACAGTGTTTACAGCTCCTATAATCTCAGCTGATTTGTCTAAATGGGTTAGATATGGAATAATTTTTTCTTTGTATGGTATTGTCACATTGAATCCCTCGCATATATCAATCAACGCCTTGGCTACATAATCAAACTTGTTTTCAGGAACATCAAAAACTAGATAAACAGCGTTGTATCCAATTTCCATGAATATGTAGTTGTGTATTGCTGGTGATAGGGTATAGCTAATGTTGTGTCCAAGTACACCAAAAATTTTTGTTTTAGCATCTATTAAGTGCATTAGCAAGAGCCTCAACATAGCTATCGATATTAACTGTAAGTGGTTTCCAAACACCAATATCTACTACAACAGGTAGTGTAAGACCTCTCCAACCAGCTTTCTTATCTTTTGAAATAACAGCTTTCAGAGTTTCTAAATTCTTTGGAATATCAACATTGAGTTCTCTAATGCTTGTAGGCAGTCCATAAACTTTTATCATTTCAATAGCTTCCTTAAGCACATAGTCTTTGGTTATACCCATTTCAGTAGAAATCATAAGCTCATACACCATGCCAACAGCAACAGCTTTTCCATGGCTAACAGAGAAGTTCGATAGAGACTCTATCATATGTCCTACTGTATGCCCAAAGTTAAGAACAATTCTAACATCCTTAACATCAAACACATCTTTTTCAACAACAGATAACTTGTTTAGAATAGATCTCTCTATTAAGTATTCTAAAGCTTCTTCATCTCTACTCAAAACATTTTCAAAGTTTCTTTTAAGAAAGTTGTATAGCTCATAATCTAGTGTAAAGGCATATTTGATGACCTCTGCAAGACCATTAACAAACTCTGCTTGAGGTAATGTATTGAGAAATAGCGTATCAGCAATAATTATGCTTGGCTGGTAAAAGGTTCCAAGAACATTCTTTATTCCACGGAAATTCACAGCATTTTTTCCACCAATAGCTGCATCGACCATGCTTAAAAGTGTTGTAGGTATGTTGACTAGATTCACACCTCTAAGGTAAATTGATGAAACAAATCCTGCAACATCAAGTAGTGTTCCACCACCAAAAGCCACTACATAATCACTTCTTTGAATACCAACACTATGCATTTTCTCAGCAATTTTCAAAACAATTTCAATATCCTTTGACTCCTCACCACCTTTCAAAACAAATTCCGCAACAATGTTTTTAAACGCACTGCGTATTGGAGTAGGATCTAAAACATCCTGTCTAATGAGAAACACCTTAGCTTTTTCAGGAATTTCGCTAGCAGCATTCTCTAAAGCGTTTTTGCCTATAAACACCTTTGTTTCTTGGCAGCAAAGAATTTTGCTCAGAATCTTCATATGGATCTACCCAAAGCTTCTGCAACCATTTTCAGCTTCTTCATAAGCTCTTCAAACATGGATATAGTTAACTGCTGTTCGCTATCACTCAAAGCTTTTTCAGGAGCAATATGAACCTCAACTATTAGCATATCAGCACCAGCAGCAATAGCTGCTAATGCCAAGGGCTCAACGAGATCTCTTCTACCAGCTGGGTGACTTGGATCAACGGCTAGAGGTAGATGAGTAACTGTTTTCACATAGGCTAAACCAGCTAAATCAAGTGTGAATCTAGTGTTTTTCTCAAATGTTCTTATACCCCGTTCACATAGAACAACATCTCCATTGCTCTCCAAGAGAATGTACTCTGCTGCTAAAAGCCATTCTTCAGTAGTCATTGACATGCCTCTCTTCAGCAAAACAGGCTTTTTGGCTTTGCCAACTTCTCTTAGCAGTGGAAAGTTCTGAGAGTTTCTAGCTCCTATTTGAAGCATGTGAGCAAAGCTAGCAACTTTTTCAACATCTCTTGTATCCATAACCTCTGTAACAATGGGTAGTCCAACAACTTCATATACTTTTCTAAGTATTTTCAACCCATTTTCTCCAAGACCCTGAAACGTGTATGGGCTTGTGCGAGGCTTGTACGCACCACCTCTAAACATTTTTGCACCAGCTTTCTTCACAGCTTTTGCAATTTCTATAGCAATATCCTCATCCTCTATTGCACATGGACCTGCAGCAACAACTATATTTCTACCCCCAATTTCTATACCATCTACATTCACAATAGTTTTATCTTTTTTCCATTCGTTTGATGCTAGCTGCCACGGTTTACTAACTCTAACTTTCAACTCAACATCATCATCAATAACATTCTCTACAAGCTTATCTGGCCATGCAACAACTATCTTTCTTTTGTAGAGATCAACAACTTTATATGAAGCTGATTTTTCCTTCAATTTCTCTATAAGTTTTAACCCATTTGAGTTGTTTTTCAAAATGAATAACATCTTACTTCAACCCAAGGACTTTTCAATCTCATTGGCAATAATCAAAAAAGAGTCTCTAACCATTTTAGCAAATGGATTCATTTTCTGAATTTCATCAACTGTGGAACGTATTTTCCCAAGCCTCATCAAAACACTGTAAACATCTCTATAGGTAGGTGTTGCAAACTTAGAAACATCTACACTAAGTTCTTTAGACAATTTCACAACAGCCTGGCCATAGGCTAACAAAACAAAATGTGTTAGTACTTGTACTATTGCCATAGCTTTTTCATGCTCCTCTATGGAGGCAATAACAGGTTCTACACCAATAGAAGTCCACAACTCAATAACATCACTTAGTATGTCAAGACCTGTTTCTGATGGTATTAAAACAACTTTTTCGCCTACAGGTGATGTATATGGTCCGAATAGTGGATGTGTTGAAACATATTTGAAGCCAATGTTTTTTGACTGTTCAACCATATGCTTAAATATGTAAAGTTTTGTGGATAGAATATCCATCACTATTTTACCCCTCATGTAATTAGCTATGGAATTTACATACCCATTGCTAAAAGCATTAATTGACAAGGCCAATAAAACAAAGTCGCAATTTTCCATAGCCTGTGGAATGGGCTTAGCATCAACACCAAGCTCCTTTCCCAGAGAAGTAGCCTTCTCAATGTTTCTACCAGTTATTGTTACACTGCATCCACTATTTGAAAACGCTTGTGCTAGTGTCTTGGCCATAGCCCCATAACCAACTATACAAATACTTCTATTCTTTGAAGCATTATTAGAAACACTTTTTATTTGCACGGCTCTCGATATTCTCATAATGTCTTGAGCTAGTAGAGAAGCTAAATCTGATGAAACACCATACTTAGCTAACCTTATTCTCCACTTTAGCAAAACCTCTGATTCGCGATTAACATCAGTTATGGGAATGTTCTTATCATTTTTTATAGCTGCTATCCTCTTCGCAATCTCCAGTCTTCTACCCAACAACTCAGCTATGGCATCATCGATTTTGTCTATTTCTTCTCTAAGCCTATCTATTTCCATGGCTAATAACCTCGAGAACTGCTTTAACAATAGCCTTTTTATCCAAGTTGAAGTACTCCAGCAACTCTTGATGAGACTTAGCAGATCTACCAAATGTTGTGCTTCCAAGAATCCTCATTGGAACAGGATATTCTTGTGCCAAAACCTCTGCTATAGCACTTCCGACACCACCGAAAACCATGTGCTCCTCAACAGTCACAACCCTTCCTGTCTTTTTAGCAACATTCAATATTGTCTCTCTATCAATTGGCTTAACCGATAAAACATTCACTACAGCTACGCTAATACCCATTTTCTTAAGTTCTTCAGCTGCTTGAAGAGCTTCATAGAGAACTACACCAGAACCCATAATAGCTATGTCATGACCATCTCTAAGCAGATATGCTTTCCCAAGTTCACAATCATATTCAATACCAAATGTGATTGGAGGTGAGTAATCTCTGCCAATTCTTATGTAAACAGGCCCCCTAGTTTCAATAACAAGTTTCTTGAGACATCTTCTAAGATCATGTACATCAGCTGGGACAACTACATTCATATTCGGAATAACCCTCATCAGTGCTATATCCTCTAACATTTGATGACTTGAACCATCAGCATAGTTGCTATAGCCAGAGTGTGTAGCAATTATCTTCACATTTAGATTCATTCGAGCTACACTATTTCTTATCTGCTCCCAAGCCCTCATAATAAATGCTGCATAGGCCACCACAACAGATTTTGCCCCAATAGCAGCTAGGCCAGCAGCAAATGTTATCATGTGCTGCTCCGAAATCCCAACATTGTAGTATCTGTCTTTGAACACCTCCCCAAATTTAGCAGCTCTTGTAGACTTTCCAACATCAGCTGTTATCACAACAACATTCTGATCCTCATTCCCTATCTCAACCAGAAGCTCTCCCAAAACATCTCTAAAACTTTGAACACTAGTGAGCGCCATGAGATGCTATCGCCTCTAACAACTTTCTAACATCACTTGTTTGAACAAAGATCACAGTTGGTTTATCTGATTCCAATATTTCGTCAAAAGCCATTATCATGCTAACTATATCTCTTCCACTGGCCCACAGAACTTTCCAGCCAATGATTTTCCAAATCAGTGGAATGTAATGCTTTGGCTTAATTTCATTGGTGACACCATCTAGCTGGGTATTATTCCAGTCAACTATTACAACAAGATTGTTGAGCTTCAAACTAGCTGCATGTGTTATTGCTTCCCAAACCTGCCCCTCATCCTGTTCTCCATCACCCATAATAACAAATACTCTTCCCTTGCCACCCATTCTCTTAATCCAGGTTGCTACACCTATGGCAAAGCTTATACCCTGGCCAAGACTTCCAGATGAAAAGTCTATACTAGGTGTGGAGATATCTGTGTGGTTTTGAAGTATAGAATCAATTCTATTTATTTTTGGAAGCTCTGACTTGGGTATAACACCAACCTCAGCTAGTATTGCATATAGGGCTGGTGCTGCATGACCTTTGCTTAGTATTAGCCAATCTCTATCTATATCATTTTCACTTCTTCTGATATACTTCGATATGAGAACAGCTAGTATTGGTAAGCAACTTAAAGATGAGTTGAGATGTACATGCTTATCGTGTTTATACATTAAGAGAACGTCTTCATATGAATTTTTTATGAGCTTGTTTATCGCTTTAATATCTTCCTCTAGGTTTATTAAATCCGATATCTTTAGTATTGGCTTTGCATCTCCCTTCACCATTGGAGTAGATTGAATTCCATGTGGATCGCCTAGCTTCTTTAATTGTGTTAGCAGAGGTTTAAAAAGTTTATCTCTCTACATACTATATTTAACACTTTAAAACCTATAGAATTTTCAATTCTTAGCTTTAGCAACCAATCACATTAGCTGTTGTAAAGCTAGGCTAATATTTGAAGCAGCTTTTTAACAGCATCTACAGCATTTTTGCCCAATACTCTTATCATAGGCTCTTTTCCAACATCACCAACATCATATATTAAATCAGGAATCTCTTTCGTTATTTGAGATGCAATCCACTCCATACTACCCATGGGAGCTTCCTTAATTTCTGCAGGTTCTCTTCTTCTATCCACAAAAGCAACTTTGAATCCTTTCTCAATAGCTTTTTCAACAACAGCTTTATCAAATCTTATGTTAACAGCAGCATATATTTCGTGACCACTTCTCATTAAAGCGATTACAAGTCTGGCTAAGTGGCTTGAACCACCCATTTTCACTTCCCCAACTTTGGCTAGGCGATTACCAGCTTTCACAATTCTTCCCTCAACACCAGCAACATCATTTACACCTGTAACATACCTAGCCTCTATTGCTTCCACAACATTTATACCAACTTCAGGAACATAGGGAAGTACAAGGCTTTGATTTTCTAAAAGAATTTCAACAGCTTTTCTAACATTTTCAATGGCATGGAATTTAGCAGCCGGTATTTCGATATATGCAATTGGATTAACAGGGCAATGCCCCTTACCAATTTTTAAACCGAATCTTATAGCCATGTCTATAAACTTCTTAGCTTCTTGTATAGCATTGAGTAGTGGAAAGCTCTTGGCTAGAAAAGCTGTGATTGCTGCTGAAAATGAGCATCCTGTTCCATGGAAACACCCATCTAAAATTCTTTCAGACTCAATTAAATAATATTCGCCATTGTAATAAACAACATCAACTGCTTTCAACTCTTTTAAATGACCTCCCTTAACAATTACTGCTGCAGTGCCATACTTTTCATGTATTGTTTTAGCAGCTTTTTTGGCATCATCTAACGTCTTCACACTAAAACCTGCTAAAACCTCAGCTTCGCTAGCATTTGGCGTTGCTACAAGTGCTAGTGGAAGAAGCTTACTCTTTAGAGCTTCAACAGCATCTTCTCTAAGAAGTCTAGCACCAGATTTTGCTATCATAACAGGGTCTACAACTAAATTCTTGATACTGAAATCTCTAATGGCTTGTGCAACAGCTGAAATGATTTCAGAATTGCTTAGCATACCTGTTTTAGCAGCATCTATGCCCATGTCCTCATAAACAGCCTTTATCTGGTTATAAACAATTCTTCCTGGAAGGTCATAAACATCAATAACAGAGTAGGTGTTTTGTGCTGTTATACTAGTTATTGCAACAGTTCCATGAACACCCAATGCACTAAATGTTTTTAGGTCAGCCTCTATACCAGCTCCTCCACCAGAATCACTACCAGCTATGGTCATTGCAACAGGGATTTTCCTCAAGCTAACCACTCAAATCATTAACAATTATTTCAGCAACTTTCTTACCTGATAAAAGCATAGAGCTAAATATTGGACCCATTCTAGGTAGTCCATGGATTGTTGCTACAGACATTCCAGCTACGTAAAGACCTGGTAAAACCCTTCCAGTTTTCTCCACAACAACTCTTTCAGATAATTCTGAATAAGCAGATTTCTCACCAATTAGCTGAATTCCTGCCTCAGGTATTTTTCTTGCAACAATTTGAAGAACCTCAGCATCATGACCAGTAGCGTCTACTACAGCCTTAGACCTTATAAACAGGGGATCTACATGAAGACCAGACATTATCACAGCACTCCACTGAATAACAACACCCTCTATACGCAACGGGTTTTCCCTATATATCACATCCTCAATGTGAATACCATGAACAATTTTTGCACCAGCATCTATTGCACCTACTGCAAGTTTTGCCATGAGCTCAGAAGAGTCTAGAACATAGAGATTCTCCTCCTCATCCACTTGATACCTAATCTTAAAATCATCTAGTATGTGCTTTGCTGACTCATCAACAACAATTTTATGGAAAAGCATACCACCACCACCAATTCCACCACCAAAGCTAAGTCTACGCTCAAATACAACAACCCTAAACCCCTTCTCAGCAATGTATTTAGCTGCAGTCATTCCAGCTGGGCCAGCACCAACAATAACAACATCAACATTGCACAGATTTAGATAGTCAGCCATAGTATTTCTAATTATTGCTCTAGTTATTCTCTCCTCTAAACTTTTGCCATTAACCAATTCAAAGCACCCTAAACAATAACTAAATCAAAACAAAGAAAGATGCAAAATTAATAAGTTTTTAGCTTATAAACAATACAACACTCTCTCCTTAAAAATTCATGCACAGTTGTTTAGCAATACCTATAGCCTTGCTGTTACAGAACCTGTTACATAATCCCATGTAATTTTAGGCACGGGCCTACCACCCCACAAAACATCTTCCAAAGTAGTTACAAAGCCTATTGCTATTGGCTCCAACCCAGCCTCTCTAAGTTCCTGAACTATTACATCTTCATAACTCGGATTCACAACCAGTAGCGGGGTATACTCTTCATTTGATGCCAAAGCCATGACAATTGAATCTATGTTACTACTTCTTGAATACTCTACTGCTAATGGATGAAGAATTTTCAATGGGTTTTCATATATGTAAACCCCATTTCCACTAACATCATGTAGTTGCTGCAATGCTTCTGCCAATGTATCGCTAACATCTATTGATCCAGTTATGCCCTGTCTACACCTTTCCAGAACACTTACAATATTGGTGTTTACCACTGGTCTACAAGCAAAGTTTCTAACTTCTTCAAAAGCTGGGTATCTACCTTTCGAATACTCAATGTATGCAATAGTGGAAAGACCTATTTTTCTTGGTATTAAAATCTTGTCTAGAGGTTTTGATGCCCTGGGTATGGGTCTATAAACACATTCGCCAATAATGAAAACATCTATCCAATCATCTAAACCAACATTAGTATCAACATTCTCGATATAGCCACCATACAAATTAACAGCTTCTTCAACACCCTTCATAACATCATCGACGAAACTCACATGATCAGGTTTAACACCAATAGAAACAGCATATATGTATGGTCTACAGCCCTTGGCAACAACATCGCTTACAGCAGCAGATACACTTCTAAAGCCAAAGTCTCTAAAAGAACACCATGGGTATAAAGCTCTTGAAGTAGCAAAACCATCTACCTTAATAATTATGTAGCTATCACCAAATTTTATGGCACCAGCATCATCAAACCACTCAAGCAGTGTTCTAGGGTGTCTTCTAATAATTTTAGCCCATTTTCTAACATATTCACTTAGTGAAGACAAATATGCTCAACCAAAGTATGGGTTACCACGCAAAACAAGCTATAAACACTTTACTAGCTTCGACATGTATAATGTTGCTTTGATGAGGTTTAAAAATGTGTGTAAATGGATTTGAGGCTTGGTTAAGGACTTTAGCTAATTATGAGGAGATTTACAGAGTGTGGCGGTAGTGTTACTGGTTCTCTGAATGCATACGCCTTTTCCTCGATTCCAACTTTGTTAGGCTCTTCAAAAACGTTTTTATCATTGATTGAAGAACCAGCTACGTATTTGTGTTGAATTGTTGATGGCTTAAGGTTCTTTATATGAATATACACTTCCGCATTTTCTTCTGGATGTCTATTAACTATGAAGAGATACACCTTGTTTTGTGCATATATAGCTGAGGCGTCTATGTATGGCACAACCTCTTCAAGTTCTTTGGATATGTAGTGTGGTGAAATAACATCTGTGGCTACAACATTACCTTCCTCAACCTCTGTATATAGCTTAAACACTAGATATTGTGGTGTTAGCAGCATCTTGTCTTCTTTTGTTAGTATAAGCGGTAAAACGTTGACTGTTTGTGCAAATGTTGCTATCGGCACTATTCTTGATAGTCTTTGCAAGGCATTTAGAACCAAGCCAGTGAATACAGCATCTTTAACACTTGTTATCTGCTCTAGATATGGTGGTTGGGCCTCTGGATACCAAACATTCCACTCGTCAAACGCTATCTTTATTTCTTTCTTTATTCCATATTTTCTTCTTGTTTGCTCAATTGTGTAGTATACGTGTCTAAGATTCTTCTCTATTTGAATAGGCCACGCAACAAGATCTTCATAGGTTTTCCCCTGTCTATCAGTGAAAATGTATGTATGTATCGATAAATAGTCTATGTATTCACCAGCTATTCTAATCATGTCAACATTCCATTCAGTATCATAGTCAACACCAACAGCAACTAGCTTTATCTCAGGATCAACTCTCTTCATATGATCAGCAAACTCAACTGTTCTCCAACCACACTCCTCAGCATCTCTACAAAACCCAACTTGCCACCTACCCCACAACTCATTGCCTATACCCCAAAGCTTAACACTGAAAGGCTCTGAATGACCATACCTTCTCCTCAGATTTGCATAGTAAGTATCCTTTGTCGAATTGCAGTACTCAACCCATGCAGCAGCGTTTCCCCACTCACGGTACTTATAATTGGTTTCAA
>ERZ1669249.173-NODE-173-length-36943-cov-16.390046_pt1 | contig 36943 bp, 33 predicted proteins | sample MGYA00579293_ERZ1669249 | MGnify/ENA primary metagenome ERZ1669249 (study PRJEB41166, sample SAMN08046057) | hot springs metagenome | biome: hot spring; feature: neutral hot spring; material: thermophilic sediment; isolation source: thermophilic sediment from... | reverse complement strand
GGCAAACCTTTTGCGCAGGCTCAAGAGCCTGAACCCAAAAGCGGTTTTAACATAAACGCTGAAGGGGGAATCAAGCGATGGAGGCTGAACTGCCTCGTTGGACTGACGAGAGAACTTGGGGAACTTGGCGAGTTAAAGTTGGCTTGGCTCAAATGCTCAAAGGTGGCGTCATTATGGATGTCACCAACGCCGAACAGGCGAGAATTGCGGAAGAAGCAGGCGCTGTCGCCGTGATGGCGCTTGAGCGAGTTCCTGCCGACATCCGTAAAGAAGGCGGAGTAGCAAGGATGGCTGACCCTGAGAAGATTTTGGAAATCATGGAAGCGGTCACCATCCCTGTAATGGCAAAGTGCCGCATCGGTCACTTCGTGGAAGCCGAAATCTTGGAAGCCCTCGGAGTTGATTTTATTGACGAGAGCGAAGTCTTGACCCCTGCCGACGAGCAGTTCCACATCAACAAGCACGCCTTCAAAGTCCCCTTCGTCTGCGGCGCTCGCGATTTGGGTGAAGCGCTGAGGCGGATTGCTGAGGGCGCTGCGATGATTCGCACGAAAGGCGAAGCAGGGACAGGAAATGTCGTTGAGGCTGTCAGGCACATGCGAAAAATCATGGATGAAATCCGACGCATTCAAGCACTCCCCGAAGAGGAACTGGTCACAGTTGCCAAAAACTTGGGCGCTCCCTACGAACTTGTCAAGTGGGTTCACGAACACGGGAAATTGCCTGTCCCAAACTTTGCTGCTGGCGGCATCGCCACCCCTGCCGATGCGGCACTTATGATGCGACTTGGAGCCGAAGCGGTTTTCGTCGGAAGCGGCATCTTCAAGAGCAGCGACCCTTACAAGCGAGCGAAAGCAATCGTTGACGCAGTGACTTACTACGACCAGCCTGAAATCCTCGCTGAAATCTCTCGCGGGCTCGGTGAACCCATGCGAGGCATTGACATCCGAACTTTGTCCGAAGCAGAACTGCTTCAAGTTCGCGGTTGGTAACGGTATTTGTGAGGGGCTCACTCCTGCACGACCGATTTGCTCAATTTCCAAAGGTGGCGAACAGATGGTGTGGAGGGACACCAAGCCTGAAGCGATGGCGGTGCTCATTGAAGGTTACCGGCGGATGACTGCTGAAGAGAAGTTGCGAAAGGTTGACGAACTGAACAAATTCCTCGTCGCTTTGATTGAAGCCGAAGTTCGCAAACGCTATCCCGACGCCGATGAAAGGGAAATTCGCTTGCGGGTCGCTTCAAGATGGCTGCCTCCTGAGTTGATGAAAAAAGCATTTGGCTGGAACCCGAAAGAACGAGGTTACTGAGCATGAACAGCATTTTGGAAACGGCGGCGATGGTCGCACAAATTCTGGAGCAAATCGGCGTGCCCCATTTCATCGCAGGTTCTGTCGCAAGTTCAGTTCACGGTCTTCCAAGAGCAACTCAAGATGTTGACTTCGTTGCTGCCCTTGAACTCAAACATGTCCCCCTTTTGCTCGCGAAACTGGAAGGCAAGTTTTATGTTGATGAGGCAGCGGTTCGTGAGGCAGTGGAAAAAGAAGACTCGTTCAACATCGTCCGATGGGACACGATGGACAAAGTTGACATTTTTGTCCGCAGGTTTGAAGGGTTTGCTCGTTCGGAATTTGAGCGGCGGCAAAAAGTGACGATAAAAGTGCAAGGGCAAAATGTCACCATCCACCTCGCAAGTCCAGAAGACACTTTGCTGCACAAACTGCTTTGGTTTCGGCAAAGCGGCGAAGTTTCAGAACTCCATTGGGCTGACATTGTCGGCATCCTGCAAGTCCAAGGCAACAGGCTTGACCGCAATTACTTGCTGAAACGAGCAAACGAATTGGGCATTTTGAACTTGTTGAGAAAGGCTGAAGGGGAAGCCAAGAGTAGGGGCAGGTGAAACCTGCCCGAAAATTTTTTGCAAGCGGGTTCAATCCACATGTAGGGACAGGCAAAGCCTGTCCCATAGTGAAAAGCGTGTTGGCAAAATGCTAAGGGTGATGCGGGATGATAAAGTGGACAGCAAAGGATTTGGTCGGGTTGAAAGTCCCGACGGAGGTAGCCATCAGCCCTTTTGGGAACGCTATTGCCGTTGTCGTGAGAGAGCCTGATTGGGCTTTGGGCGTAATGTGTTTTCACCTTTGGCTTTGGCTTAACGACGAGTTAAGGCAATGGACTTTCGGTGACAAAGCGGTCTCACGCCCCCTCTTTTCACCTGATGGCAAATGGTTGGCGTTTCTATCAAAACCTGCAAGCGGTGACGAAGCGAAAACGCAACTTTGGCTGATGCCCCTTGACGGCGGTGAACCGAGATGCTTGACGAGCGACGAGGAGGGCGTCGTGACATTCGCATGGCATCCAGACGGTTCGTCCATCTGGTGCGTAATTCCTGAGGCGAAACCTGAGGAGCGAAAGCGAGCCGAAGAAATCAACCGCAAAGTGAGGGCGGATTTCACTTACCACGATGACGACTTGCCCGCTCGTTCCCTTTGGCGGTTCAAGTTGCCTGAAGGTGCGGGAGAAAAAATTTTCATCGGCGACGCCGGCATTTACGACCTGTCAATATCGCCCGATGGCAAGCGATTGGTCTTCGCGACGACCTTCACCGGCAAGCGCGATGATTGGCGTCGCTCAAAACTGTTTTGGCTGCCTCTTGACGAACCCAATGCTCACCCAAAACCCATTTGCGAACGAATCGGCGCTCAAACCAAGCCGCGATTTTCGCCCGATGGCAAATTGGTCGCTTTCCTGAGTTGGCAAGAACCTGAGCGAAGTTTCTCGCACCATCGCATCTTTATCGCCGACTTTGAAAGCAACTGGCGCGAACTTTCAACGCTGCCTGACTTGGATGTTGAGGTATTGCATTGGAGGCAAATGGGAATCTTTTCCCTGCTGTCGGCAGGCACAACCTCCCAAATTTGGCGCTTGGACGAAAAGGATGCGTCTCCCATCAGCGACAGTGATTGGGTCATCACAGACTTTGATGTCACCACTGACGGCAAAACTTTTACAGCCATCCGAACGAACGAGAGCAAATTCCCCGAAGTTTATTTGGGCAAGCCCGAAGGCGAGCAGTTGCGCTGGGAGCAAATCAGCGATTTCAACCCTCAAGTTCACCAATGGCTATTGCCGAAGGCAAAAATTGTCAAGTGGGAATCCGACGACGGATTGCAAATTGAAGGCGTCCTTTGGTTGCCACCTGACAAATCTGACCTATCGCCTGCTCTTCCCTGCCCAATGGTTGTTTGGGTTCATGGCGGACCGAAGAGCAGGGTAACGAAATCTCCCCTTTCCGCAAATGGCATCCCCATTTACTTGTCGGCTAACGGCTATGTCGTGCTGGCGCCCAACTTTCGTGGCAGCGGCGGTTACGACAACGCTTTTGCGACAGCGAACTTCCGCGATTTGGGCGGTGGCGATTTTTGCGACATCCTTGCGGGCGTGAAATGGTGCGTCGCTCAAGGTTTCGCCGACCCCAAGCGAATTGGCATTGCCGGCGGAAGTTACGGTGGCTACATGACGAGTTGGGCTTTGGCTCAATCGGAAACCTTCAAAGCAGGTGTTTCCCTTTACGGCATCGCTTTGCTTTTTAGCGACTTTGGCAACAGCAATAACCCGTCGTGGGAGCACGATTACTTGGGAGCGATGCCTTGGGAAGAGCCAGAACTTTACCTTGAGCGTTCGCCTTTCGTTCACGCCCACAAAATCAAAGCGCCCTTGCTTTTGCTTCACGGCGAAAGCGACAGAAACACTTTCATCAGCAACAGTCAAGAGTTGTTCACGGCGCTGAAAAAGTTGGGAAGGTTCGTGGAGTTTGTTCGCTACCCGCGAGAGGGACACGGCTTCCGCGAACCGAATCATCTCGTTGACACCCTTGAGCGGATTTTGATGTGGTTTGACCGATGGCTGAAAGGCGACATATCCGCAAGCGCCATCCCCATCGGCGAAGAAGCAAGCGATGGAGAGTTGAAAATTTGCGTTTTGAAGCCAGCAAAAACTGTTGAACCAATCAACGAAGCGAGAAACCACAAGAAAACGACCGTTGAAGTTGTTGTTTCTCTGGGGGCGTTAAGAGAGGGCGCCTGTTTGGATTTGTCAAGGGATATCCTTTTGCTGGACGAAATTGGACGAGAGCATCCTGTCTCGGGAATCATCTTCGGCGGAGAGCAAGGTGATTTCATCGTGAGCGGAAGTTTGCAAATCACCGTTCCAGTCAATGGACGCATTGCCTTGCGTTTGGCGTTTCAATTGCCATGTGACCGCAAACCCACTGCCCTGCGGGTGAGGGGATTGACTGTGAAGTGTTTTGGGCGTTGAGCGTTGCGATGGACAGAACTGGCGAAGTTGCCCGAAAAAATTTTTCGGACAGGCAGAGCCTGTCCCTACACTCAACCTTACATCCCACCTTCGCACCCAATTTGGTTTGGCAATGGCTGCCATTGACGAACCAAATTTTTTGCTCCCTTTGTTGCTGAATGGCGCTAAATTTTTTGCGGGAGTGTGAAAAGGGATGCTTGAAGTGGGAATCGTCGGGCTGCCAAATGTAGGCAAGTCAACGCTTTTCAACGCTTTGACAAAAGCCCACGCTGCCGTCAGCAATTACCCCTTCTGCACCATTGACCCCAACGAAGCGGTCGTCGCCGTCCCCGACCCGCGACCTTATGAATTGGCAAAGATGGTGGGTCAGGAGCGAGTTGTGCCTGCAACTTTCAAGTTCGTTGACATTGCAGGGCTCGTCCGAAACGCCCACAAAGGTGAAGGGTTGGGCAACCAGTTCCTAAGTCACATTCGCAGCGTTGATGCGATTTTGCATCTCGTCAGGTGCTTTTCCGACCCGACCGTTGTCCATGTTGAGACGACCGTTGACCCTGTCCGAGACGCTGAAATCGTTGAACTTGAACTGACGATGGCTGACTTGGAGTTGGTTGAGAGGCGCTACCAGCGTGTCAGCAAAGTTGCGATGAGCACAGGCGACAAGGACGCAAAAACTGAGGCTGCTTTGCTGGCGAAAGTCCGCGAGCACCTTAACTCCGGTCAACCACTGCGGACACTGGAATTGACGAAAGAGGAGCGAGATATGCTCAAACCTTACCAGTTGCTGACTTTGAAACCGATGCTGGTTGTTGGGAATGTGGACGAGAACGAAGAAAGCCACCAAGCCTTTGAGCGGTTGAGGGAATGGTGTCAAGGGAAGGGAATGGCTGTCATCCCCATCAACGCGAAACTCGCAGCGGAACTTGCTGAACTTTCGGACGAAGATGCTGCCGAACTTGCCGAACTCTACGGAACCGAAGTTCAGGCGCTTCAGCAAGTTGTCAAGGCTGCTTTTGAGTTGCTCAACGCCATGACCTTCTTCACCTTCGTCGGCAAAGAAGTGACAGCATGGGTCGTGTCCAAGGGGACACCGATTGTCAAGGCTGCAGGCAAAATCCATTCAGACATGGAAGCGGGATTTATCCGAGCCGAAGTTTGCCCTTTTGAGAGGCTAAGAGAGGCGGGTTCGTGGGAAGCAGCAAAGGAGCGAGGTTGGGTTGAAATCAAAGGCAAGGATTACGAAGTCCAAGACGGCGATGTCGTCATCATCCGCTTCCACCCGCCACTCCACAGGTGAAACTCAAAACTTATCAGCGACCGCGATGTAGGGGCAGGTGAAACCTGACCGAAAAATTTTCAGTCAGATTTCGCACAACCCTGCTTGAGGGCATAGGCTTGTCTGAACCAAAAGCGGATTTCATCCGCCTTTGCCCAGAACGAATTAAGCGCTCATGTTAAGCCTCAAAAACGCTCAACGCACAACCTGCTAACGAGAGACGAAAGGATTGACTTTGCTCAACGCTTCAAGTGCTTGTCAAAAAACTCCAAAGCCTGACCTATTGCCTTCATGAACTCCTCACGCTGTTCAGGTGTAGTTGGTCCGTGCCCCATACCTTTGATGACGACAAGTTGGACTTCAACGCCGACTTTCTTCAAAGCCTCGGCAAATTTTTGCGACTGCTCTAATGGAACCAGCAGGTCTTGGTCACCGTGAATGATGAAGGTTGGGGCATCGTCTGGTGAGACATGGTGAATAGGCGAAACCTCTTTCCAAAGGTCTGGCGCTTCATCGTAAGGCTTGCCAACGAACTCAATTAGTGCCCTGCCCACGACAGGGTTTTGGGATGCTTGCACATAACGGTCATCTGTAAAGTCAGTCGGACCGAAAATGCTCAAAACGCATTGAACTTTGCTGCTCACGCCTCTAAGTTCAGGGTCGCTGTCATCACGGGTTTCGCGGGTTCCGAGCAAAAGGGCAAGGTGACCGCCAGCAGAAGCGCCAGCGGCGCCGAACCTTTTGGGGTCAACGCGAAACTCTTTAGCGTTCTTGCGAAGCCACCTAACGGCTCTCTGGCAATCGTCAAGTTGCGCTGGGTAATTGTATTTTGGAGCCAATCGGTAGTTGATCGCTGCGGCGACATAACCACGCCTTGCAAAAGTTTCCGCAAGCATCCTCAATTGTCTCTTGTCACCACTTCTCCATGCACCGCCATGAATGACCACCACAGCAGGTCTCAGTTTCTTGGCATCGTCTTTGGGCAAGAACAAGTCAAGTTCATTTCTCTCGTTGGGACCGTAAGTGATGTTCTCCCTCACTTCAAAAGGCAAAGCCCTTTCAACGACTTGCAAAGCCGCAACGCCAATTAAACTCGTTGTGGCAACGACAGCCGAAACCCAGAAGCCAATTACTGTCAACCAAAACCGCCTCATCCTTCCGTCACCTCTCTGCCGAAAATTTTCCAGCAAAAATTTTGACGCTTGGGAAGTGCAAGCGGGAAATGCCGCTAACTCCGTCTACCGAGCCGAAACGGTGCAAGGCTACTTTAGACGAGCAGGTGAATTTCACCCGCAATTTTTGCTCGGGAAATGAGCCTTACAGTGTGGACAAAACTCTCGGTGAGCCCTAAATCAGGCGTGTAGGGCGCAGTTTTATACTGCGCCGACGAAAATCTGTCGGCACGGCATAAAGCCGTGCCCTACATTAGGCGATTTTTTGGTCGTTGTAGGGTGTGGTTTTAAACCGCGCCGACAAAATGGACACTGCGCCGACGAAACTTGTCGGCACGGCGTCCAACCGTGTCCTACGGCTGATTGGTCATAACTTTCCGAACACCCTCACCCATTGTTGACACCACCCGCTCACAGTGCTAAACTAAAATCCGACTTTGTAAGTCCACTAACTCAACAAAGGAGGGATTTTGCTATGGCGAACTACGCTCGCCCAGATGTGTTGGTGACGACTCAGTGGGCGTTGGAGCATCTCAACGACCCTCAAGTTAGGTTCGTTGAGGTTGATGTTGATACAAGCGCATACGAAGAGGGGCACATTCCCGGTGCGGTCGGGTGGAACTGGCAAAAAGACCTTTGGGACCCGCTCAGGCGGGATATAGTGAGCAAGGAAGCCTTTGAGGAACTTTGCAGCCGTTCGGGCATAAGCAACGACACGATAGTGGTTCTCTACGGTGACAACAACAACTGGTTTGCTGCTTGGGCTTTCTGGCAGTTTCGCATTTACGGTCACGATGAGGACAAACTCAAGTTGCTCAACGGCGGGCGCAAGAAGTGGATTGAGGAAGGCTTACCCTTGACAAAAGAAGTGCCACAGTATCCCCGCACCAACTACAAGGCAAAAGACCCTGACTTTTCCATCCGAGCCTTTTACGACGAGGTGTTTCAAGCGATCCAATCGGGTGAGGCTAAACTCGTTGATGTTCGTTCCCCGCAGGAGTATGTGGGCGAACTTTTGGCTCCACCGGGTTTGCCTGAAGGCGTTCCTGTTCGTGGCGGTCACATCCCCGGAGCAGTCAACATCCCTTGGTCTCAAGCCGTGAATGAAGACGGGACTTTCAAGAGTTACGAGGAACTGAAGCAACTTTACGAGGGTAAAGGCGTCACCCCAGACAAACCTGTCATTGCTTACTGCCGAATTGGCGAGCGTTCAAGCCATACATGGTTCGTGCTCAAGTATTTGCTCGGTTACCCTACGGTCAAAAACTACGATGGTTCGTGGTCTGAATGGGCAAACCGTGTAGGAGCGCCTGCCAAAGTTGGACCAGAGCCATAAGGCTTCATGTTAGCGGACATTGAATCATTCATGGGGGAACGCCTTACCCTTGTGGTGAGGCGTTTTCCCTTGACCCATCTGTCCTTTCCCCGAATTGGCACTTCTGCCTTTTGCCTCGTGGGGAGTTTTTGCTTTCGCAGGCGATTTACCCAGCATCCGTCCAGATTTTGCAATGGGCACACTCCACGGTTATCGGTTCGGCAAGAGCCTCATTCCCTGAGGCTCATTTCGCTTGTGGAAAAGCTGCTTAGGAAAGGCTTTTTGAACACACTCCACGGTTATTGACATGTGACGAAAAGCGGTGTCATCATTAGCATTGGCTTTTGAACCCTTTCCGTCTCAGGAGGCGGTTTACATGGTTGATTTGGAGCGATTGATTCGCTACGCTGTGGAGATAGAGGCATCGGACATTTTCCTTAAAGTTGGCACGCCTCCTTGTCTGCGAGTTCATGGCAGGGTCTATCGGCTGAACCTCCCCCCGTTGACGGTTAACGATTTGAAAGAGATTGCAGGGGCAATTTTGACTGAGGACCAGATGGCAGCGTTTGAGAAGCGGCACGAATTAGACCTCGGTTTCACCTTTCCTGGAGTTTGCCGATTTCGCGTTAATGTTTACCAACAAAGAGGCAGTTTGGCTATTGTCATGCGCGTCCTGCCGCTCCGCATCCGAACCGTTGAAGAACTCAATTTGCCCATAGTCCTAAAAAGGCTTGTAACAGACCCGTCGTATCCGGGCTACGCTACTCAAGGTTTGATCTTGGTCACGGGACCGACAGGCTGTGGCAAGTCCACGACCCTTGCGGCACTGCTTGACCTCATCAACCAAACTCGTCAATGCCACATCGTCACGATTGAAGACCCGATTGAGTATGTCTACGAGGACAAGATGAGCATTGTGAGCCAGAGGGAAGTCGGCTACGACACCGCCTCCTTTACCGATGCACTCAAGTATGTCCTTCGCGAGAGCCCCGATGTGATTCTGATCGGCGAGATGCGCGATGTTGAAACTTTCAATGCTGCTCTGATGGCTGCCGAGACAGGGCACTTGGTCTTCAGCACTGTCCACACACCCTCCGCTTCCGAAACGATGGAACGAATTGTCAACATGTTCCCGCCTCACGAGCGTCGTGAGGTTTGCATCCGCCTCTCTCGGTCTTTGCTTTCCATCATCTCACAAAAGTTGGTCCCACGAGCGGATGGCAAGGGCAGATTGCCGGCAGTTGAGTTCATGATTGTCACGCCGACAATTGCGAAAGAGATTGAAGAGGGTCGGACTGGCAACTTGTATCAACTCATGGCGAAGGACAAACAAGAGGGCGGTTATTGGGGAATGCAGACGATGAACCAAGCGCTGGAAGAGTATGTCCGACAGGACTTGATTACGCCGGAGGTTGCACTCCGCGCTTCCACCAACCCAAGTGAAATGAGGCACATTTTGCATCGCGTTTTAGAGGAAAAGCGGCGAAAGGCGGAGGAAGCGCAGAGGCAGCAAAGGGCTGCTTTGTTGAGATCACCTCAGCAAGGCAGCGGTCAATAAGGGAGCAAGGGAAAAAGCAAGGCAAAGGAGGTGGCGGCTATGGCTTTGCAACTGGACGAAATTTTGCGGGATTTGGTGGAAAGGGAAGGAAGCGACCTTCACCTAAAGGTCGGGCAGCCGCCCTTCTTCAGGGTGCACGGAAGGCTAATCAGGACAGATTACCCTGTCCTCACACCTCAGTCCATTCGTGACCTCATCTACCCCATCCTCACCGATTGGCAAATCCAGAGGTTGGAGACGCAACTGGAACTTGACTTGGCTTATGAATTGCCGGGCGTCAGCAGGTTCCGTGTTAACCTCTTCCACCAGCAAGGAAACTTGGGTGGTGTTTTCCGAGTTATCCCAAGCAGGGTGAGAACCATTGACGAACTTATGCTGCCGCAAGTTCTCAAAAAGATTGCGATGCTAAGGCGAGGATTGGTTTTGGTCACTGGTCCGACGGGATGCGGTAAAACGACGACCCTTGCGGCGATGGTTGACTACATCAACGAAAATCGGCGAGCCCACATCATCACCATTGAAGAGCCCATTGAGTATTGGCATCAAGACAAACAATGTTCAATCACTCAAAGGGAAGTTGGGATTGACACCGAAAGTTACGCTGAAGCACTAAGGCATGTCACGCGGCAAAACCCCGATGTCATCCTCGTAGGTGAGATGCGCGACTTGGAGACAATTTCTCTGGCGCTTCACGCGGCGGAGACGGGGCACTTGGTTTTCAGCACCGTCCACACCATTGATGCTCCCCAAACCATTGACCGCATTATTGACGCTTTTGACCCTGACAGGCAACCTCAGGTCAGGGTTCAATTGGCGAGCACTTTGCAGGCTGTTATCTCCCAGCAACTTGTGCCAAGGTGCGACAAACCAGGACGCGTCGCTGCGATGGAAATCATGATTGTCACTCCCGCCGTCCGCTCATTAATTCGTCAAGGGCGAACCGACCAGATTTACAGCCACATCAAAGCGGGAACGGAGATTGGTTGTCAATTACTGGATGACCACTTGCTTGATTGGGTTAAAAAGGGTGTCGTGAGTTTTGAGGACGCCTACATGAAATGCAGCAACCCGTTGGAGTTCAGGCAGAAGGCGTTAGAGATGGGGCTGATTTCAGCGGAGCAAGCAGCAGCCTTAGCGAGTTCTTAAGGAGGTGAAAACGATGACGCAAACCCAGACTTTAGCGTTAGAAGACATCTTGAAGTTTGGCGTTCAAAGGAATTGCTCCGATGTTCACTTGAAGGCTGGTGCTCCTCCCATGTTTCGGCTTCACGGGGACCTTTACCCTGCCGCCAATGTCCCCCCGCTCACTCCAGAGGATACCAAACGGTTTGTCTTTTCCATCCTTCCCGAAAACAAGCGAGAGGAATTTGAACGCCGAAAGGAAGTTGACTTTGCTTTCACAATTCCTGGCTTAGCGAGGTTTCGTGTGAATGTCTTGATGCAAAGGGGGACAATTGAAGCCATATTCCGCATCATTCCACCACGAATTCCAACTTTTGAAGAGTTGGGGTTACCGCCTGTGGTTCGCCACTTCTGTGAACGACCTCGCGGGATCGTCCTCGTTACTGGTCCTGCTGGATGTGGAAAGACAACGACTCTGGCAGCGATGGTTGACTACATCAACAACCGCTTCCCGCTTCACATCATCACCATTGAAGACCCAATTGAGTTTGTCCACGAAGACAAATTGGCTTTGATTAACCAACGCGAGGTCGGTAGGGACACCTTATCCTTCGCTAACGCCCTCAAGTATGCCTTGCGGGAGGACCCAGATGTCATCATGATCGGCGAGATGCGTGACCTTGAAACCATCGCTTTGGCAATCACTGCTGCAGAGACTGGACACCTTGTTTTCGGGACATTGCACACCACCGACGCAGTCCAAACCATTGACCGCATCATTGACGCTTTCCCCACCCACCAGCAGCAACAGATTAGGATGCAGTTGGCAATTAGCCTTGTGGGTGTGATTTCTCAAAGGTTGGTGAGGAGAGCCGATAAGAAGGGTATGGTTGCTGCTTTTGAGGTGTTAGTTGGAACGACAGCGGTTCGTGCCCTTATCCGTGAAGCGAAAACTTTCCAACTCCCCTCGGTTCTGCAAACTGGTTTGAGACAAGGGATGATGACCTTAGAGCAAAGTTTGGCAAACCTCGTCCTCAAAGGCGTCGTGAGGCTGGAAGATGCCCTCGCTGAAGCGAACCAACCTGAAGCCTTAGAGGAACTGGTCAGGGAAGGCAAACAGCGGGAGGCTGCCTCATGAGGCGTGATTGGACGGTCTGGCGCACCGATATCTGCCGTTGGCTGCTTCAAATAGGCGCTATTGGCGCAATTCTGGGAATTGGCTATCTCGTCTGGGGTGGGCTGAGTGGTCACTTTACCTCTCCTGTTGACCCGATGAGGGTAGCAAGGGTTGCAAACACTTTGGCGTATTTCCTCTACTGCTGCGGGTGGATGGTCGTTCTCGGTTTGGTCGGACTTTTCTGGGACTGGAGACCAATCGGAATCACGATTTTCCTGTCAAGCGCCTTTGCTTGGATAATCATGCCCTTCGTCTTTGCCGCTATCGCGGGTGCAAACACGGATTTGACAATGAGGGGTGTGGATGCGCTGAGGAGTTTCCTGACACCTCTGCTCATCGCAAGTTTCGTCCAGTCAGTTTGGGCTTTCGCTGAGTATTGGCGGCACGGACCGACTTTGAGATTGAAAGCCAGAAGAGCAGGACAGTTGGTCGTGAATGTTAGGAAGGAAGAAACAAAGCGACAGCCCAGAAAGCACTTACTCACTCCCCTATCGCCGTGTTGGAAACTTCCCGTCGTTGACAGGTTAATGTGCGAGCATTGCCCAGTCATGAAGAGGAAGAGACCTTGCTGGAAGTTAAAGGCTGGATGTCAATGCAGCCCTGCCATTATTGACGCTTTGCTTGCTGGGATGTCAGAGAAAACGGGAGAAGCAGGGTGGCTTTTGTCAAGCACTTTGTTGCAATGGCAAAAAGGACAACGCCCACCTTGTCACCGCTGCAACATTTTCCTGCAACACCAGCAAATCAAATACGATTGGCTCGCCCCCGCTGCTTTCTTCGCCCCGCCGGTTTTGCTTTTCGTCGGTTGGGAGCGCTATCAGGCTCTTTACTCAAAAGCCGTTCACTGGCTAAACCATCTGTGGATGCAAATTGCCTTTACACCTCCCGCCTCTTTTGACCCTTTGGGACTGAACAACCAAACGATGGCAATATTCATTGCCGTCGTTTTGGGCATAGTTGCGATGGTCTATTCCGTTCGCTTGGTGGAGTTTGCCATTTTTCGCTTATTTTTGTGACAAGAGTCACGAACTTGCTTTATTTGCAGCGCCATCCTTTCGGCAGCATCTATCGGCAATGTCCTTCATCGCCATTTTTGAGAGAAGGGGCATAACTTCTTCTTTGCCCGGAGGTGAGCGTTTGTGTGCGGCATCTTCGGTTACATCGGCGAGCGAGATGTCGTTGAGGTTTTGATCGCCGGTTTAAAGCGCCTTCAGTATCGGGGTTATGACTCCTGCGGGATCGCTGTCTTGGACGGAAACGAACTCGCTGTCGTCAAAGAGGCAGGTCGGATTGAACGCCTTGAGCAAGTTCTGTCGCGATATACCTTTCAGGCGAAAGTGGGAATTGCCCACACCCGCTGGGCAACTCACGGAACTCCTTCACCAACGAACGCCCACCCTCACACTGATTGTCAAGGGACTGTTAGCATCGTCCACAATGGCGTCATTGACAACTTCCTTCCCTTGCGGGAAGCACTTTTGCAACGAGGTCACATCCTTCGCTCTGAGACGGACACCGAAATCATCGCCCACCTGATTGAAGAGGAACTTGCAAACATCAAGGACAAAAGTGACAACGAGAGCGCTTTCCTCCTCGCCGTCCGAAAGGCTGTTTCCCAGTTAAAAGGCAGTTACGCAATCGCTTGCCTATGGGAAGGGGCACCAGGGGTCATAGTTGCGGCAAGGCAGGGTTCCCCTTTGTTGGTAGGTGTCGGAAACAATGAAGCGTGTGTGGGTTCGGACTTAAACGCCATCCTGCCAATAACCAAGCAAGTCATCTTGCTCAACGACGGGGAAGTCGCTTTGGTGACTCAAAATCAAGTGAAAGTGTTTGACCTTGAAGGAAACGAGCAGCCCGTTACAATCCATCGGATAGAGTGGGAAATCGCTGAGGAAGACAGGGCTGGCTTTCCGACTTTCATGCTCAAGGAAATCTACGAGCAACCTGAACGGCTGAGCAAAATCATCGCTTTGCGCTGTCAAGGCGAAAATGCCCCCATCTTTGAGGAACTGAAAATGCCTCCGTCGCAATTGATTGCTTTCCGAAGGATAGTTGTCCAAGCAGCGGGAACTTCTTGGCATGCGGGTCTTTACGGCAAGTATCTTTTTGAGCGTTACCTTCGCATCCCAACTGACGCCGAAATTGCTTCAGAGTTCCGTTACCGAGAACCTGTCTTGGAGCAAGACACCCTTGTCATCGCTATCAGCCAATCGGGGGAGACAGCCGACACTTTGGCAGGTATCCGCCAAGCCCGCAGTCGTTTCGTGCCCGTTTTGAGTTTGTGCAATGTGCCCGGTTCAACGATGACGCGGGAAAGCGATGCTGTTATTTACTTGCACGCAGGTCCTGAGATAGGTGTCGCTTCCACGAAAGCCTACACTGCCCAACTTGCCCATTTGTTCCTCTTGACCCTTTACATTGCTCGGCTGAAATGGTTGCTCGGTCAAGAGACCATCAACCAACTTTTGGGAGAGTTTAGGCAATTGCCTGAGAAGATGCAGCGCATCTTAGACGAGCAAGAGCCTTTGGTCAGGGAATGTGCCCGCACCTTCTTGGATGCTCGCTATTTCCTCTATCTGGCTCGCGGCATCAATTATCCGACGGCGTTGGAAGGGGCGTTGAAACTCAAGGAAGTGAGTTACATTCACGCATCAGGTTACCCAGCAGGCGAATTCAAGCACGGACCAATCGCCCTTGTTGACAAAGACACGCCTGTCGTTTGCATCGCCCCCGTTGATAGCGTTTACGAGAAGACGCTTGCGAACATTGAGGAAGTTAAGGCTCGTGGCGGGAGATTGATCGTTGTGACCAATGAGGGCAATCGCGACTTTGACAACATGGCTGAATTCGTTTTCACAATCCCTCAAACCCATGAAGACCTAACGCCACTTCTAACAGTTATCCCACTGCAAATCCTTGCCCACCATGTCGCAGCGATGAAAGGGCTTGATGTTGATAAACCTCGCAATTTAGCAAAAAGTGTGACGGTTGAGTGACAGCGAAACATTAACGAGGCATAGAAGGCTGCGCAGGGCTGCCTGGCACTTTTTGCATGGACTTTTGTATCGCTTCCTGCCACCTTTGCTTTCCCCTTGAGGTGACTGTGGCATCGGCGCAGCGCTGCGGATTGGGCGTGGGTAAAAGAACCTTGCTTTGCCGCATAATTTGCTTCGGACTTACAACCTCGCCCTCAAGTGACTTTGTGGGTGGTTGGTGACCTGTGGATGGTTTCTTGGTTGGAGATTGCGATCGCAACAAATGTGTGCGATGCCGAAGTAGTTCATGGCTTGTTGGACGCTTTGGATTGTTGGGGAACGGCACAAACTTTTGAGTCCGACGGAACAGTCCGCACCATCGGGTATTTGCCCGCGACTGAGGATGTAACCGAAAAACTGGTTTGGCTCCACGAACAACTGGATTTCGCCATTGCTCATGGTTGGCTTAAGCAACCGATTTCGGTGACGACGCGCCTTTTGGACGCTGAGGAATGGGAAGCGCCTTTGCGAGAGGTTTTACCGCCACTTTCCATCGGCAGCCGTTTCCTCGTTGTCCTCACTGACGAAAAAGTTGACAACCCAGAAAACCGAACAATCCTTTGGCTGAGGACTTTAGGGGGTTTCGGGACAGGTCACCACCCGACAACGAGAATGTGCTTGGAGTTTTTGGAGCAGTGCCAAGTTGAAGGAAAGCGTGTTCTTGATGTCGGAACGGGTTCAGGCATCCTTGCCATCGCCGCAGCGAAACTGGGCGCAGCGGAAGTCATCGCAACAGATATTGACGACGCTGCATTGGAGGCAGCAAAAGAAAACGCTGAGCGAAACGGCGTTTTAGCCAAAATCAAATTTGTCAAGAGCGATTTGCTTCGCCAAGTTCACGGGCAATTTGATCTCGTGCTCTCAAACTTGCTCACACCTCTCATCAAGGATTTGGCTTGGCAGTTAAAATCTCACCGCTCGTTGGCACCAAATGGTTTGTGGCTCGCCTCTGGCGTTTCTGCCGAAGGCTGGAAGGAAGTCAAGCCTCTGCTTGCCAAATTGGGCTATCAGGTCGTTGAAGAGCGGGAGTTGTCTGGTTGGGTGGCATTTGTGGCTCGCAGCGAAAGCAACTGAAACTTGCCTGAAGCAAGGATGCAGGAGGGATAGAGGATGCCGAAACGAGCGTTAATTTCTGTCTGGGACAAGCGGGGCATCGTGGAGTTCGCAAAAGGCTTAACCAATTTGGGGTTTGAGTTGGTTTCAACGGGCGGGACGGCGAGAACTTTGAGAGACGCTGGATTGCCTGTCACTGAAGTCCATGAAGTTACACAGTTCCCAGAAATTTTGAACGGGCGCGTCAAAACCATCCATCCCTTCATCGCTGCGGGAATTTTGGCTCGCAGGGATGTTCAAGCCCACCTGCGAGAACTTGAGCAGTTAGGCATCTCAACCATTGACCTCGTTGCTGTCAACCTTTACCCGTTCCGAGAAGTTGTCCTTCAAGGCGTTGACGAGTTGACAGCGTTGGAGCACATTGACATCGGTGGCGTCACTTTGCTTAGGGCAGCGGCTAAAAACTACCGCGATGTCGTCGTCGTTTGCGACCCGAACGATTACCCTCAGGTCTTGCGTTGGCTTGAGGACGGGGAAGTGCCGTTGAGGGTGAGAGCAGAATTAGCGCTAAAAGCCTTCGCCCACACTGCTGCCTACGATGCAGCCATCCTCTCTTACTTCCGCCAACAAACGGGCATTCAGTTCCCACAAGAGTTAGCGCTCGGGTTTGTCAAACGAATGGATGTCCGTTACGGCGAAAATCCTCATCAACAAGCGGCGTTTTATGTTGACCCGCTTTCGGAAGTGCCAAGCGTCGCAACGGCAGTCCAACTTTGGGGCAAGGAATTGTCGTTTAACAACATTGCCGACTTGGACGCTGCCCTCAACCTCGTGCGGGAATTTGCTCAACCTGCTGCCTGCATCATCAAGCATACTAACCCGTGTGGTGTGGCGATTGGAGAGAGTTTGGCGGAAGCGTTTGCGAAAGCGAGGGATGCCGACCCCGAAGCGAGGTTCGGCGGCATCATAGGCGTCAACCGAAAAGTTGATTTAGCCACCGTTGAAGAAATCCTCGTTCAGGGCAGTTTCTACGAAGCCATCATCGCACCCGACTATGACCCTGAGGCGTTGGAGAAGATTAAAGCACGAAAGGGTTGGGGCGAAACAATTCGCATCTTGAGTTTGCAAATGGGCGACCGACCTTTGTTGCCGGTTGCTTGCTCAGTGGAGATAACTGTCAAGTCAGTCACAGGAGGGTTGTTGGCTCAAACTCCGGATGTTGAAGACAACCCGCCCGAAAACTGGCAAGTCGTCACCGAACGGGCACCGACCGAGCGTGAACTTAAGGACTTGTGGTTTGCTTGGAAAGTTGTCAAGCATGTCAAGAGCAACGCAGTTGTGCTGGCGAAGGAAGGAGTGACTGTCGGGATTGGGGCTGGTCAGATGAACCGAGCGCTTTCCGTTAAAATTGCCGTTGAACTCGCAGGGGAGCGAGCAAAAGGTTCAGTTTTGGCAAGCGAAGCCTTCTTCCCAATGCCTGACGGTCCAGAAATCGCCGCGAAAGCAGGCGTAACCGCCATCGTCCAGCCCGGCGGCAGCAAGCGTGACCAAGATGTTATCGCCACCTGCAACCGCTATGGCGTTGCGATGGTCTTTACGGGCATTAGGCACTTCAGGCATTGAATTCAAGATGGTGCTGTAACGGATTTTCACTTTAAGGGTCACGAGATGTTTCAGACACTTCAAGTGCTTTGGCTAATGAGAGCACTTGAACCTTGAGTTGGCTTTGTAGGTAGTTGCAAACTTGCTGTGTGTAATCGCTATCTTCGCTGACCAACAATTTGTCTTTACTTCGCGAGGCGACGGCAACGAAAGGAAAGTCAGATTCGTCAAATTTCAGACGAAGTAATGCCTGTTCGTGACGGCGGTCTAACTTGCTGGAGTAAAAAACTCTCGCCTTGCGACTGACGAGTCTTTTGAACCACTCTTCAAGGTAGCGGTTGCGTGTCCGGCGAAGACATCGTTGATACTCTTGTTCAATCTTGCGTTCATGATCAAATACGACCCTATGCTGGCGCAGGACAATGAGAAGAAACTCAAGTGCATCAAAATCCTGCTCATCAACCCGATAAAGCACCCAAGTATCAATCGTCCACTCCTTCACTCTGCCACAGCCGCCTCCTTAGCCTTTCTCTCACCGACAGCCTTCATATGCGCTAATGCTTCCTCAAGCCCCTCCTCAAAGAAACCTTCGGGTATTGGCTCAGTGAATTGACCATATTCGTCCAGTTCAAGCCGATGGATTTTCGTCCCGTTAATGGTCGGTTCAAAGTAGTAGATGGCTACTTGCTCGTGGGTGAATTTTTGTTCGGCAATGCGGCGCTGGATGCGAGCAAGCAAGTGTTCACTATGGGTTTCTACGATGATTTGACGGTCACCTTGCTTGACAACTTCCATTAACAAGTCGCCGAGGGTCGCTTGTGCCCTTGGGTGCAGGTGAATTTCTGGCTGCTCAATGAGTAAGACGCTCCCCGATGGAGCATAGAGCCCCTGAACGATAATGGGTAGCAGTTGGGAGGCACCAAAACCCACATCAGCAATGTTCACCGGCAAATTGGTGGATGCATCCACGAAAAGCACTTGATACTGGTTGCTCTTACCTAACCTTTGCAATCTGACTTCTTTAGCGATGCCAAATTCTTTGACCCACCGATTGATGCTCTCCAGTATTTGCTGTCGTTGCCTTTTTGTTCTGCTCGCAAACCATAAAACTTCCGCTGAACGCTCCCCTCGGACGCCGACATCAGATGGCGCTTGCCCACTAATGACATAAGAGCGCTGTGGGTATTCACGCAAGGGTCCAAGGTAGAAAAGCCGTCTCAACTCTCCCTCTACAATCCGACCAACTATGAACACCATTGGATGCCGAGGCACTTGTCTGGGAAGTTCATCAGGCTTCTCTCCCTTTTTAATGCGGGCAGCAAAATCATGGAAGTGAACAGGCAATGCCTCGTGCCTCCATTCTTTCCCGTCTCCTAAAGCGATTTTCAGCACTGCCTCATATCTGCCAACTTTCCGTTTAATTTGCTGAATAAGTTCCCCGTCGTTGTAGACCAGTTCGCTCTCTTCCAACTGAATTCGGGTCATCTTCTTGTTGTATCGCCACCTCGCTTTGATGAGTAGTTTGTTGGCTTCCAGCCCCTTCAAACGGGCAGGCATGTATTCGGTAAATTCCAGCATCACTTCAAGTTCCCGTTGCCATTCGTGCCGAAAGATAAAGTCAGGGTAAGAACCCAGCCGAACCCAACTGTCATTAGGTGCAAAAGCCGTTTGGATATCTGGGCTTTCAACCGTTTGGCGAAGTGCCAAAAGCAACTGCATGATGCTGCTTTTGCCCGATGAGTTTGGACCTACAAGAACTGTCAACGGGCGAATTTCCATCTCCCCGGTGTCCTCAAAGCACTTGAAGTTTCTAATTCGCAGTTTAGTCAGCATGCTTCATCACCAACTTTCTGGCGTAAATGCTGCCACAGAATTGTAGCATGTAGTGACCCCTTTCGCTCAACCTCCATGGCAGCAAGCGAGACCAAGATGTCATCGCCACCTGCAACCGCTATGGCGTTGCGATGGTCTTTACGGGCATTAGGCACTTTAGGCATTGAATGAAAGGTTGCGCTCACTTGTGATTTCGGAACCAAGAAATTGTCCGCCTTAAGCCCTCTTCAAGCGAAACAAGGGGTTGATAGCCCAGAAACTTTTGTGCCTTGGTGATGTCAGCAAGGGAGTGGCGAACATCGCCTGGGCGAGGCGGGGCATAAATCGGTTCAATGTGGTCTGAACCGATTAGAGAACGAATGAGCCGAAAGAGTTCGTTGACGGAGGTTTGCCTTCCTGCACCGACATTGAAAATTTCACCGGCAACGCCTTCCGCTTTTGCGGCGAGCAAGTTGGCTTGAACGCAGTTCTCAACGAAAGTGAAATCGCGAGTCTGTTCGCCATCCCCGTAAATCGTTGGAGGTTCATTGCGAAGTAGCGCTGTGATGAAGCGCGGTATGACGGCTGCATATTGCGATGTCGGGTCTTGGCGTGGTCCGAAAATATTGAAGTAACGCAAACTCACCGTCTCCAAGCCATAGAGTTCCCAAAAGAGCCTGCACAAATGCTCGCCCGCAAGTTTGCTCAGAGCATATGGCGATTTGGGGTTTGGCATCATGTCTTCCTTCTTCGGGAGCGTCGGGGTGTCGCCGTAAACGGAAGAGGATGAGGCAAAAACAACGCGCCTAACTCCAGCATCGCGAGCGGCGAGGAGTAACAGCAAAGTCCCAGTGATATTGACTTGGTGGGTTGTCAATGGGTCTTCAACTGAGCGGATGACCGATGGGATTGCGCCTTGATGGAACACGAATTCAACGCCTTCCACCGCTCGCTTCACCGTTTGCGGGTCGGTCAGGCTACCCTCAATCAGTTCAATCGCCCCACGCTCAAGCAAGTGGGCGATGTTTTCTCGTTTGCCCGTTGAAAAATCGTCAAGGACACGAACTTTCGCACCAAGTTGGACAAGTTTGTCAACGAGGTGCGAGCCGATGAAACCTGCACCACCTGTAACCAGAACCGAAATGCCCTGCCATTCGTCCATGGCACATCTCCTTTCCTCTAATCGGCTCAAGTGGTGCTTGCGCTACAAATTCAACCTGTCACTACCTTCTCATCAGCGTCAATCGTTGACGCTCGTATTCAATGACCCGTTCCAAAATCCCGTTGAGGTCAAGGCTTGGTTCGTAGCCGAGGACTTGGCGGATTTTTGAAATGTCGGGGACGCGGTATCGGATGTCTTCAAAATCTGGACCGTAGGCTTGTTCGTAAGGCACATAGACGATTTCCGACGAACTATTGGTCATCGCCTTGACCCTGTGGGCGAGTTCTTCAATGGTCACAGGTTCATCGTTGCCGACATTGAAAATTTCGCCTTCAAGCCCCGGTGTTTCCATCAAGCCAATCAATGCCTTCACAGTGTCGCCGACCCAGCAGAAACTCCGAACTTGTTTGCCGTCGCCGTAAACGGTGATCGGTTCACCCCTGAGTGCCTGTTGGACGAACCTCGGTATGACCATGCCATAGGCGGGACTTTGACGAGGTCCGACGGTGTTGAAGATGCGGGCGATAACGATTGGCAATCCTTTTTGGCGCCAATATGACCTGGCGAGGTATTCGTCAAGGGCTTTTGAGCAAGCGTAACCCCAACGCAATGCTGTGCCCAAAGTTATGTTGTCGGTCTCGGAGAATTTCGTTCTCTCGTTGTGGACATCCTTGCCGTAAACTTCGGATGTTGATGCGATCAAAACTTTGCAGCCGTAGCGCAAAGCCAACCTCAAGACATTTTCCGTGCCCCTGACATTCGTTTCCAAAGTCCCAAGCGGGTCTTGCACCACCAATTTGACGCCGACCGCTGCGGCTAAGTGATAAACCTTACGGCAATGGCTCATCGCCTCGGCAAGTATTTCCTCGTCAAGGATGCTGCCTTCAACGAAATGGAAATGTGGGTTGTCAAACAAGTGCCAGATGTTTTGCAGGTTTCCCGTTGACAGATTGTCAAGAACCCAAACTTCCTCGCCCTGTTCCAACAGCGATTCGGCGAGGTGCGAGCCAATGAATCCAGCACCACCTGTGACCAAGACCGCCACGGCAAATCACTCTCCTTTCGCAACGCCGATGAGTCCCATAAGCCGGGTTTTTTTTCTGTTTCACAACCCAAGTTCTTGCCGAAAGTAAGGGATAGTTCGTTCCAATGCTTCCCTCAGGGAAACTTTCGGCTCCCAACCCAAAATGGTTTTCGCTTTCGTTATGTCTGGTCGGCGCTGTTTCGGGTCATCCTTTGGAAGTGGGCAGAACACAATTGGGCTTTGGCTTTTCGTCACTTCCTTGACAAGGTGAGCGAATTCAATAACGGTGATTTCCTCAGGGTTGCCCAAGTTGAAAACCCGAGCGAGTTCGTCGGCATCATCGGGCGGTGTCCACTCCATCACTCTCATCACGCCTTCAACCAAGTCATCAACATAGCAGAAACTTCTGGTTTGCGAGCCGTCACCGTAAACGGTGATGGGTTCACCTTTAAGGGCTTGACAAATGAAGTTTGGGAAAACGCGACCGTCGTCAAGCCTCATGCGAGGACCGACGGTGTTGAAGATGCGGACGATGCGGACATCAACGCCGTGTTGACGCCAATACGCCATTGTCAATGCTTCAGCAAATCGCTTCGCTTCATCGTAGCAGGAACGAGGTCCAATTGGATTGACATTGCCCCAGTAACTTTCCGGCTGAGGGTGAACTTCTGGGTCGCCGTAAACTTCCGATGTTGAAGCCAAAAGGAACTTGGCTTTGTGGGCTTTTGCGAGCCCAAGCATGTGGTAAGTTCCGAGCCCCCCGACTTTTAAAGTGTGGATGGGGTTTGCAGCGTAATCCTTGGGGCTTGCTGGACTGGCAAAGTGGAGCACCCAATCAACTTTCTCGGCTATGTAAAAGGGCTGGGTGATGTCGTAACGGAAGAAGATGAAGCGGGGATGGTCAAGCAAGTGAGAGATGTTTTTCTCCCGACCCGTTAGCAAACTGTCAAGGCAAATGACCGTGTGCCCATCGGCAATGAGCCGGTCACAAATGTGCGAACCGAGGAAGCCTGCTCCACCCGTGACCAAAACTCGCATTGAATGCCCTCCTTAGCGAGTTCACCTAAAGCCATGTTGGAAAACTTTCAAACCCTCGTTGCAACTCCCATTTGCGCCTCTGCAATGATAGCACATCCATTTGAGCGTGAAACGGCGGTGGTCATCAAGGACGCTGGGTAAGTTTGGATGTAACGCAGGTTGAAGACATAAGGCAAATGAGAGAAAAGTGTTAGCAACTTCATCGGCGATGCCGATTGGATGCGCTGACGATGCCCTTTCGTCGCCGCCCAATCACTCAGGCACGGGTCGGATTTCGGCGATGGTCATCTCGTAAAGGGTTCGCTTCTTGTCACGGGCACGGGCTCGGACGATATACTGGTCACGCCCCACCTTTCGGTAACTTTCCAGCATGTTGCCTGCAAAGGCGCTAAGGATGCGCTCTTTTTCCTGTTGCAAGAGCACCCACCGTCGCCGTCTTGACAGGAAAGCGGGTGTAAAGGGCTAAAGGTGCGCCGAGGGCGAGCAAAACGAACAGCCATTGCAATGCCGAAGGAAGAGGACGGGCAGGTGGCAGGAAAAGCAAATTGGCGAGAATTTCTGCGTTCAACTCCACACCCCGCAATCCGTTGTCAAGGGGCGTCGGTCGGATGTCCGTCGTTCCCGTCGCCGTTTCGCCGACGAGGACAATCTTGCCCGCAAATTTTTCGGGAGGCATCCTCAAGGCATCGGCGAAACTGACAGTAGGGACAGGTGAACCAAGCCCAACATACTGATCGCCCCGACGAGCAATGGGACGAAGCCAAAGGACGCCCTTGTCTAACCTTTCAGCAAAAAGTTGAAGTTGCCTTTGCAAAACAGCATCAAGGGACGAGGGACGCAGGGCACGGGACGAGAGAGGGTGAATGCTTTGAGCGACGCAAGCGATGGCGAGGGTGAAGTGAGGCAGCAGCCGTCCCTCTTCCGTCACTCGCAACAAAACGGGCGAACGATAAATCCCGTCGGGGTCGGCGTTGACATCGGCATAACCGAGGGCACATGCCACATCCATCAGAGAAGGGATGGGGGGCTGAAAAGTGGCGGAGTAAGCGAGGGGCAAAGGCAAGTTGTCCACCTTCGGGAACTTCGCCATCAGGCGGCGGGTGACGGCTTGCTCTCTTGCCGATAAGGCGCGCCCTTGCCATTGATGGAAGGGCAAAACGACCCGACCATGACGGCGGATGGCGTCGGCAAATTCGGCATCGCCTTGCGGGTCCCGCTCGTCGGGTTCGGCGAACAAAATGTCAATCCCGACGGCTTTCGCTTGCTGAAGGCGATGGAGCAATTCGGCATAACGCCTTCGTGACCAGTAACGCAAGCGACCGAACTTTTGAAGGGTCTTATCGTCAATGGCAATGACGAGGATGTCTTGGGGAAAGGGTGTCGGACGGACGAGGGCTTGCCAGCGCCAGTGGGCATCATTCAACCAACGGGTCAAACTGGCAGTGACACCCAACCAGTTCAGCAATGCGATTGTCAGAAAAACGCCGATCAACCCACGCTGCCAAGGAAGCATCGCATTTCACCTTGTTCGTCTTGCGTCCTTCGTTCCTTCATCAGGTGTTCTTTCGCTTTTTATGCCACAGTCAATGGCTGATTTTCGTGACTGAGGACACCGGCGCAAGTTTGAGGTGGGCAACTGTCAAACGGGTTTACGAAAGGCGTGGCAAAATAAAAACCGAAAACCCGCGAGGTGATAGTCATGTCCTTGCGGAAAGAACCGGTGCTCACCGAAAGGCGAAAGAAAATTCTGGGAGCGGTTGTTGACCTTCATGTGAAAACGGCTCAACCTGTAGGCTCAAAAGCGGTTGTCTTGGAATACAGGCTTAACATCAGTCCGGCGACTGTTCGTTTGGAATTTGCTGCTTTGGAACGGATGGGTTTGATTTTTCAGCCTCACACCTCTGCAGGGCGTGTGCCTTCCGACTCTGGATACCGAGTCTTTGTCAATGAAGTTTTGCGTGTCCGACCTTTGCCACCATACAGGCTTCGCCTCTGGGAGCAAAAGTTGTCACACCGATATGGAGAGGTTAGGGATTTGCTGCAAGCCGCTTGCCGATTGCTAAGTCAATGCACCGATTACGCCTCTTGGGCGATTTTGCCGCGCCGCGAAACAGAGGTCGTAAGGGGTGTCCACTTCAGCCTCCTTCCTGACCGCCGTGTCGTTGCGATACTTTTTGGACATCGGCTGATACACAAAGCCTTTGTGGTTTCAGAGTCCTTTGAGGCAGACCAATGGCAGCAGGCTGCTAATTGGCTGAACAATCGTCTGAACCGGGTTCCCCTTTCAACTTTGCTTCAAACCGATTGGTCTCACTGGGAAACGATGGAAACATCCCACAACCCAGTTCTCCCCCTTGCGTTCAAGTTAGTCCAGAAGTTAGCAGAAGAGGTGTGGCAATCTGAGGTCTGGATGGAGGGGTTGTCAAGGCTTTTGGCTGAGCCCGAATTTCAGAATTTGGAGAGAGCACAGCGTCTAATCGCTTTCTGGGAAACCCCACAGAAATTGGCTGTCCTGTGCGAATCCCTCATGGAAAAGTTGACTTCCCCCGTCCCCAAAGCGTGGGTTGCCATCGGCTCGGAAATTCCCTTCGCCGAACTTTGCGACTGCAGCGTGGTTGCTGCACCTTGTTTCGTTGGCGATTACCCCTTCGGAATGATAGGGGTTTTGGGACCGAAGCGCATGAGGTATTCCGATGTAATCCCGACCGTTGAAGGCATCGCTACTTTGGCGTCCCGGGCACTTTCTGCGATGCTGAGTTGAAAAGGGAATGGCATAATCAACGAGGTGAGAACGCCTTCTGTTTGGAGGAGTTGTGATGGTCAAGCAAGACGAACGCATCGCCGCTTTGGAGGAGTTGCACCGACAAATTTTGGTTTGCACGAAATGCCCATTAGCGAAAGGACGAACTCAAGCCGTCCCCGGTGAGGGCAACCCCAACGCAAAAGTCATGTTCATCGGGGAGGCTCCAGGTGAGCAAGAAGACGCACAAGGGAGACCTTTCGTTGGTCCTGCTGGTAGGTTCTTGAACGAACTTTTGGCTTTGGCTGGGTTGAGCCGTGAGGAAGTTTTCATCACCAACACTGTCAAGTGCCGACCGCCAAACAATAGGACGCCGAGCAATGAAGAGATGGCGGCGTGCCACCCCTACTTGGAGGCTCAAATAGCCCTCATCCGACCGAAGGTTATTTGCCTGCTTGGAGCAGCAGCATTGAAAGCGGTTTTGCCCGAACTGAAGATGACCATATCCCAAGTTCACGGACAAGCCTTCACGAAAAGCGGCATCATTTTTGTCCCGCTGTTTCATCCGGCAGCGGCGTTGCATCAACCCAAATGGAAAGATGTGCTAAGGCAAGACATGCTCAAACTTAAAGGGTTGCTATCGCAGGTTTTGACGGAAGAGGAGCAAACTTCGGTCTCAAGGAGGTGAAGAGGGATGGCAGGACACTCCAAGTGGCACAACATTCGTGTCCGAAAGATGAGGCAGGATTTGCTTCGCGGAAGGCTTTTCAGCAAACTTGCCCGTGAGATTACTGTCGCTGCCCGTTTAGGTGGTGGCGATCCCAACTCCAACCCGCGCCTTAGGGCTGCCATTGACAGAGCGAAAGAACACGGAATGCCGTTGGATAACATTGAACGAGCCATCAAGAAGGGAACGGGTGAACTTGAAGGCGAGCAGTATGAGGAAGTCATTTACGAAGGCTATGGTCCAGGCGGTGTCGCCATACTGATTGAAGCCTTGACGGACAACAGAAACCGAACGACCTCTGAGTTGAGGCGGCTTTTCCAAAAGCACGGTGGAAGCCTTTCGGAAGCAGGGAGTGTCGCTTGGGTCTTTGAGAAGAAGGCTCTCGTCGTCGTGGATGCCAACTTGGTTGACGAAGACACAATCATCGCTTGCGCTCTGGATGCCGGCGCTGACGATGTTCAGCGGAAGGACGGAACCTACGAAATCGTCGCCGAACCAAAGCAACTTCAGACTATCAAAACCGCCCTTGAGCAAAACGGAATCCCGTATCAACTGGCTACCATCACGAATTTGCCCAAAACCGTCGTTCGTGTTGAAGGTGAGGAAGCACGAAGGTTGCTGGCTTTGCTCCGTGAGTTGGAAGACCATGATGATGTCCAAAATGTCAGCGCCAACTTTGATGTCCCAGACGAGTTGCTTGAAGAAATGGGAGAAGCCGCATGATGGAAAACTTCAAATCAGTCGCAAAAGGACGGTCGCAGATTAACCGCTTTATTGTCAAGGAGGTGCACCTTATCATGCGTTTCGCCCCAATTCTCCTTCTTGCCGCCTTTTTGGTTTGGTCTTCAGGTTGTGGGGGGCGGAAGCCTATCGCCGTGGTCGGCGGCAGAGCCATAACCTACAACGAGTTCCAGAAAACGATGGAGCGCTACTACGGCGCGAGAACTTTGCGGTGGCTAATACAGCATCAACTTCTGCTCCTCGCTAACGAAAAGCACAAATTGGTCAGCGACAAAGAAGTTGAGCGGGAATACAAAAACTTCATGCGGCTCAATGGCTTTGAAGAAGAGCGCCAGTTCCTCTCTTTCTTAGCAAGGCAGGGGATGACGAAAGAGGGGTTGCTTGATGACATCAAGCACGACCTCATTTTGGTGAAGTTGCGGGAAAGGCAAACGAAAATTGACGACAAAACCCTTGAGCAGTTCTTCAAGCGAAACTGGTTCATGTTCGCTCAACCCCCGACTGGCGAACCGCCGACCGTTCGTTGCTTCCTCTTCCAAAGCCGTGACCGAAAGGAGTTGGAAAAGGTTAAGGCTTTGATTCAGCGTGGCGAAGACATCCGCCAAGTCGCCTATGACTTTTACAAGGACAACCCTCAACTCAGAAGCACACGAGGCGAGGTCACCATCACGCTCCCGCTTTTCATTGACCCTCACCAACCGCCGCCCCTGCCTCCAACGCTTTTGAACCTACTTGCCAAAGAAGCGCCGCTGAACCAACTTTACGGACCCGTTCTCATCAAAGAAGCCAACTTCTGGGTTTTGGTGAAGGTGCTTGAGCGGAAGCGACCTTTCGTTTTGCCCTTTGAGGAAATCAAACCGCAAGTCAAAACAGCCTATGTCCAACTCTACGGTCCACCACCTGAAGCGATTTTCCAACAACTTGCCAAAGAATTCGCCATATCCGTCCATGACCCCCGATACAAGTTCCTTGAGGACGAAATCAGGACAAGATTGATGATTGAGCGCCCGTTAACCTTCCAACCACCTGCGGAAGCGCCGGGTTTGACAAGACCTCCAAGCCAAGAAGGAGGGAGGTTGGAACAGCGTGAGCAAAGGGAGCAATAGAAGGGACAGGGGACAGGGGACACGGGACACGGCAACAAAGAAGAAAACGGCACAACAAGAGAAAGTTGGGGAATTGTTTGAGCGGCTTGTTGAAGTGATGGCTACGCTGAGAGGACCGAACGGTTGCCCTTGGGATAAGGCTCAAACCCACGAGAGCATAAAGCGAAACACGATTGAGGAAGCATATGAGGTAGCAAGCGCAATTGAGGAAGACAACCCCGAAAAGTTGAGCGAAGAGTTGGGTGATTTGCTCCTTCAAGTTGTCTTCCACGCACAAATGGCAAAGGAAGCGAACCGATTTGACATTTCGGATGTGCTCAGGGGATTGGTTCAAAAGTTGATTGAGCGGCATCCCCATGTTTTCGGGGAGAAGAAAGTTAAAACGCCTGAGCAGGCTCTCGCACAATGGGAAAGCATTAAAGCGAATGAGCGGGAACAATCTGGGTCTCTGATGGACGGGTTAGCATGGTCGCTGCCATCACTAATGCTTGCCCACCATGCCCAAAAGCGAGCAGCGCAAGTCGGGTTTGATTGGGATGACCCGCTGCCAGCGCTCCAAAAACTCAAGGAAGAAGTCGCAGAAGTTGAAAGCGTGTTGAGCAGCGATAGGTCAGACAGGAAAAAACTTGAGGACGAAATCGGTGATTTGCTTTTCGCCGCCGTAAATGTCGCTCGCTTATCGGGCGTGGATGCCGAGATGGCTCTGAGAAATGCCGTCCGCAAGTTCGTCTCCCGTTTCAAGGCGATTGAGGAGACTGCAAGGCGGCAGGGCAAGTCCCTTGCAGAAATGAGACTTGAGGAAATGGATGCGATTTGGGACGAAGTGAAAAAGATGGGAAAGTGAGCCCCGCATTTGGGAGCGGCGTTAGCCGCGAATTTTTGTCTGTGTGGTTGCACAAGTTCCTAAAGGCGCTTTGGCACACTATCCCCGAACGCACTCTTTTTTCCTTTGACAACCGCAGCGATTGTGTTAAAATAGTTTGCGCCGTCTGCAAGAGGAATTGACGGAGGTGTTTGACTGCGTGGCGGGCTTACGAAAAATCAAAATCAATTGGGAACTGTTGCGGTCCTTTGACCCGACACCACTTCTGACTTTAGAGCAAGAGTTGGAAGAAGCGGTTCGGCAAGAATATGAAGAGCGGCGATTAGCATACTTAGCCAAGAAGAAAGAGCCGAAGCGCCGTCGCCGTCGCGGTGCGGCTGCCACCTCTGCTGAAGAGGCTGCAACGGTCTCATTCTAACGGCGGCGTAGCTCAGTGGCAGAGCACGCGGCTCATAACCGCGGGGTCCAGGGTTCGACTCCCTGCGCCGCCACCATTTCCTGTTTGGGCACAGGGGAGAAAAGGGATGGAGCATTTGAGAGAAGAGTTGCCGACATCGCCAATCGTTGACTTGGAATGGGTTCGCCAACTGATTGCTTTGGTGGAGAGGGAAGATTTGGCAGAGTTGATTGTCAGTCAAGGGGAAATCACGATTGTCATACGAGGGCGAAATTATCGTCCCGCCAACCTTTACAGGGTTGTGCCTTCTGACCTTTCCGTGGCAGGTTTGGAAACTTTGAACAAAGTCAGCGAACCTGAAGCCCAACCCATTGAAAGTTTCCCTGACGAACGGCTTTTCCACATCACTGCTCCCTTTACGGGTGTCTTTTACTCTCGCCCTCGCCCTGACGCTCCACCCTTCGTCACCGTCGGAAGCGAGGTTGAACCCGACCAAGTTGTCGCTTTGATTGAGGCGATGAAGTTCTTCAACGAAGTGAGAAGCGAAGTGCGAGGCATAGTCAGAGAAATCGTCGCCAAGGATGGGCAATTGGTCAAACACGGAGATACACTGATTGTCTTGGAGCGACTTGATTGAGATGGAGGCGAGGAAAGATGACCGCAATCGTTCAACGGCGAATGCTTATCACCGTTATTGTCGGGTTGGTTGCTTTTTTAGTTGCCTTCAGACCCATAAGGCTCGGACCCTTTGAGGAGTTTCGGGTTGAGTTGAGGATGCGTTATCGCTTCGTTGAACCTTTTTCTCAACTGGCAAAAGACCGACCTATGGAGCAGTTGGTTCGGGAAATTTTGGAAAAGGCTAAGTTTGAAAAGCCAGAGTTCACGAGCATAAAAACCGTTGGGGAGCATGTCTTGGTCATTGAAGACGATGCTGCAGGCAGCATGGCAGAGGCTTTAAAGCGGCAGGAAAAAATCAACTCAATAATCCGCCAAAATTTCCCCAAGGCTCAGTTGATTGATTCGGAGCGACAGGCGAAAGGCGAGCGCCCTGTTTGGCAAATCGGGCGCATCGGGATTTTCAAACCCTCTGTGAATTTGAGGTTCGGGCTGGATTTGCAAGGTGGCTCCCGCATCGTCCTTCAATGTCGGCGCGCTGAGTTCGTTTTTGAACTTGACAAGCCTATTGACCCCAAACAACGCGAAGCGGCAAGGGAAACAATAACGGCAGCCCTTGAGCGAAACGGTTTGGAGAACTTTGATGTTCTGGTGGAAGAGACAGGGAAAGTTGTCCTCGTCCGCACCCAAGCAAGTCCGAGAGAGGCGGAAAGTCAAGTCCGCTTGATTGAAACCACGCTCCGTTCACTCTACGGCAGTGTCCACGAGATGAAAGAGCGACGACAATTTTTCCCGTTGGACGCAGCAAAAGTCAACACCGTCCGAGAAATTGTTGAACGGCGCGTAAACCGATATGGAGTTTCTGAGCCGCAGGTTTATGTTGAAGGTTCGGATAGGGTTGTCGTTGAAATGCCCGGTGTCCGCAACCCAGAAGAAGCCCTTCGCCTTATCGGCGAGATGGGTGAACTTGAGTTCAGAAGCGTCCCAGAGAAATACCGAGTTGAAGTTGAGACGAGCCCGACGGGGGTGAAGGAACGGGTTATCTTCCGAGACGCTCAAGGCAAGGAAGTGCCTCACTATCAAGTCTACGCCGAATCAACATTGGTCGTCAAAGGGACCGAGTTAAGTCCGCCGACTGTGGTAGGTTATGACCAGTTCGGTCGCCCAGAAGTTCACTTGACTTTAAACCGAGAAGGCGCTCGCAAGTTCGCCGACTTTACCCGTCGCAATGTCGGTAAGCACTTGGCAATTTGGTATGACCGAGAGTGCATAAGCGCCCCCGTTGTCCAAGAACCGATTTTGGACGGTCGCGCACGCATCACAGGCATCGGCTCTTTTGAAGAAGCCAACTTGCTCAAAGTCATTTTGGACGCAGGAGCATTGCCTGTCCCAGTCTCGGTTTTGTGGCGACAAAGCATATCGCCAACTTTGGGAATTGACACAATCCACAAAAGCGTCAATGCTGGCATCTTGGCTGCGATTCTAATTGCGGCGTTCATGATTGGCTATTATCGTTTGCCAGGCGCACTGGCATGCGTCGCTTTGGTGATTTACTTCCTCATTGTCCTTGCGGTGATGAGCCTTCAAATCGGAGATTGGAGACCCGTTTTGACTTTGCCGGGCATCGTCGGTTTGATTGTCTCATTGGGAATGGCTGTTGATGTCAATGTCATCAGTTTTGAACGGCTCAAAGAAGAGTTGAGGGCAGGACGACCTTTGCGAACTGCCGTTGAATTAGCCTTTGACAGGTCTTGGACGGCTATCCTTGATGCCCATGTGACCGTCTTGATTGCTGCAGCAGTCCTTTACTACTTCGGCACAGGTCCTGTTAAAGGCTTCGCTACAACCTTGACGATTGGGACTTTGGCTAACTTGTTCAGCGCCTTCTTCTCCGTTCGCGGCATGATGGAGTGGATTGTTCGCACCAAACTTGGAGAGCGGGTGAGTTGGTTTCAAACCTTTGCGGACATACCCGCAATTCAGCGGTTGCTTACCGCTCAAAGGTAAACTCGTGATGTGCGGACAACTGTAGGGGTAGGTGAAACCTGACCGAAATTTGCGGGTGGACTCATCCGCAATGTAGGGACAGGCAAAGCCTGCCCGAAAAATTCTGCGGGCGGATTTCATCCGCCCCTACAGTTGCTTAAGGCAAGGTTAACAGCCACCAACAATCCCTTGAGTAAAGAGCGGAGGCATTCAAGATGAGGGAGTGACCGTTCGCAATGGGTTAGTTTAGAGGCAAGAAACTCATCGCCTTCAAGAAACCTTCATCTTGCTCAATCTCAACTCGTGACTTCCGTCGGGGCGGCAGAACTCGTAATAACAAAGCCACTCAGTGCCTACTGGCACGACAGCCATGTAGCGCAGCGAGCCAGTTCCGTAAGGCGATGTCAATGCGGGTTTTTTCAGGCTAACCCGTTCCCATCGGTGTAAATCAAAACTGAAAGCGATGCCTGTTTTCTCCTCGTAATTTTCCTCAACGGTTCTGCTGCCATCGTAAAAAGCAATGAAGACAGGGTTGCGGTAAACGACGCTGCAAATTCGCCCCGCATAACCGTCCCATTTGTTTGGTCTGTTGCTGAAAATTTCCCCTCGCCATTCCCAGCAAGTTGCATCCTCGCTTACTGCCAAGCCGGTTGCGCTGCGCGATAAACCTGTGGCGAAAACATCGCCCGTTGCGTGCATTTTCTCCCTCAACTCTTCGGTCAATTGAGGCGGCGTAGGGGAGAAACTGACGAACATTAGCCAGAGCCCTGCCAGTCGGCAAATCACTGGGTCTTTTACGCCTTCGGCTTTCACATCCGACGCGGTCAAAATTTTCTTGCGGTTAGCCGGGTCAAACTTCTCTGGCGAGGTAGCATCCATAGCGTCAATTCTCCACCTACGGTCAGATGGGTCAACAAAACAGACGAAGAGCCTCCAAAGATTTTTGTCAAGGCGAACCAACGCGCACCGTTCCACGCTTTCAGTCCCTAACTGCTCCTTAGTCATCTCCCAAACGGTTGTGAAGCGGACTCCGTCGTCGCTTCTGGCGATTCGGAGCAGATACCCGCGATGCGGGTGGGGCTTGCGGAGCCTGTAAACGAGCCAGAAATCACCGGTCTCATCCAGCCAAACGCTTGGTGCACCTGCCCAATGACCTCGCCCTGAGGCAGGTGGTTCTGCGATTGTCACACCTTCCATCGGGTCAAAAAGCCTCAAGGAAGCCCACTCACACCACATTGCCGATTGCCCCTCCTTTCACAACGAAGGAAAACCGATGAATTGCATGAGCGCTTCCTCATAAGCGGGGTTGCCTGTCATTGGGACATGGGTCATTTTGCGAGCCAGTTCTGTTGCACGCTTTCGTTCAATGACCGACTTCAGAGCCAACTTAGCGCCTGCCCCCGCAGCATTGCCGACGACGGCAAAGCGTTCAAGAGGCAGTAAAGGTAGCAATCCTGTTTTTTGGGCTGACTTCAAGTTGGCGAAGAACCCAAATGCACCAGCAATGAGCACTTGCGACACTTCCTCCCACTTAAGCCCGGCAACCTGCAATAAAACTTCCGTGACGGCACGGATTGAGCCTTTCGCCAGTTGCAGTTCGCGGACATCTCGCTGAGAAATCACGATGCCCTCATCTCTCTCGCTAAGTTGTGGCGATACCAACTGAAAAGCCTTTTGACCGTTGACGGACAGAAATCGTTCACGCCATTCGGGCAAATAGTCGTTCATCCTTCCCGTTTCGTCAATGATTCCGAGTTCAATCAAAGCGGCGACGGCGTCAATGAGCCCTGAACCGCAAAGACCTCTGGGTTGGTTTCCACCTAAGGTTTGAACCCTCAACCAAACCTTCCCGTCGGTTCGTTCAAGGGACACTTGGGAGATAGCGCCTCTCTCCGCTCTCATCCCTTGATAAATTCGCCCGCCTTCAAAAGCGGGACCTGCGGCGGCGGAGGCGCACCAATATTGACCTTTGTGGCGCACCACGATTTCACCGTTTGTCCCAATGTCAAGGGCGACAACCGGTTCGCCATCAGGTTCGTGTAAATGCGCCAGGACAACAGCGACTGTGTCGGCTCCAATGTAACCTGCAACGCACGGTAGGGTCGTCAAAACCCCATTGGGATGAACCCTCAAACCAAGCCTCCACGCTTCAGTTGTAACGGGTTCGTTGAACACAGGGACATAAGGGGCAAGAGCAATCGGCTCTGGGTCAACCCCCAAAAGCAAATGCAGCATCGCAGTGTTGCCAACGCAAACGATTTCGTAAATGTCAGTTGGGGACACATTCGCAACTTGACAACATTCCGCAATTATCTCGTTCATTCCTTTGACGACCGCTTGCTGCAATTGTCGCAAGCCGCTGGGTTGCTGCAAAACATAGCACAATCGGGAAACAACATCGTCGCCAAATTGCACTTGCGGGTTGAGCCGAGCAGCATAAGCGATTTCTTCACCCGTTTCCAAATCAACCAAGTAACCGACGAGTGTCGTCGTCCCGATGTCAAAGGCTATTCCAAGAAGAGGACGAACCAAATCGCCTTTCGGCTCAACTGCGAGAACGGATGACCGATGAGGTTCAGCGGAGTGAAGGATGAGGGTGACCTGTTGGCTTTTGCGGAGTGTAGCGGGCAGAGCGCGAAGGACAGACAAAGGCAGAGAATCGCTTGTGAGAGTTAGTCCATGTTGTTGCCGCAAAGCGTCCAGCAACCTTTGAACATCGCTCCGTTCATCCGCTGTGGAAGGGGGCGGGACAGAAACGGTGAAGCGTTTGACCGCAGGGTTCAAATCCGTCATCCGTTCAATGGCGGTTGTCAAAATCTGGGCTATTGAGGGTTTGGATTCTTCGGGGATGAAAATCGTCGCATCGCCTTCAACCTTGTGTTGGCATGTTAAACGCCACCCGCTCCCCAATTCAAAATCTGTCAAGCGCTTTCGCTCTTCTGCAGTTGGTTCTGGGATGTCACCTTTCAGGAAACGAATTTTGCACTTGCCGCAAATTCCGAAGCCCCCGCAAGGCGTTTCAACGGAGACACCTGCTTGCCAAAGCGCCCTGACCAAAGGTGTGTCCTCCGAGACGGAGATTTCTAATCCGTCAGGTTCAATTCTCAAACTCGCCATTTCGCTTTCCCTCCTGATTCAACGGCTGCACCAAAAAGTTTGACACTTGATTTCGCCTTTTCAGTCAGACTGACAGAGAGCCCTTGCATTTTGCGGACAATTCAGGCAACCTTATAGCGGAACTTTGTCAAAGCCGGCGGCTTTGCAGGTTTCGCTCTAAGCGCAAGTGATGCTTTCATCGGAAAACTTCCCCGCGAATACCGTTGGCAAAGGGGTGACCTGAAAGTGCGGCGAAAAAAATCGCAACCGTCAACTGAACAGCGGTTTTACTCCATAAGCGTCGTCTCAAGGATGCTGAACACTCACCCTCAAACGCTGCGGATGTATGAGCGGTTAGGCTTGATCAAACCTCGCCGCAACGAACGGGGCAATAGGCTCTTTTCGGAAGCCGACATAGAGCGGGTGAGAAAAATTCAGGAATTGACGCAAGGCATGGGCGTTAATTTGGCTGGCGTTGAAGTTGCGTTTAAACTCATGGCTCGGATTGAAGAACTTGAGGCTGAATTGAACCAACTGCGCAAGCGCTTCTGGCAAGCAGTTCAAGAGCAGGCTGAGCAGTTGGCAGCGAAGTTGGTAGCGGAACGGTGGGAGGAGTTCATAAAGCAGCGCTCTTTCCCAGTCCAAGTTTGGCGACGAGCCCCTATCGCAAAGCGCGTCAAAATTTCCATCACACCTCAAAACCGAGAGGAAAAATAAAGTCGGAGGGAGCGATCAACCTATGCGGGAAAGGTCCGCATGGCGCGAGATACTGATCTGGCTTGTCGGAGTTTTAATTGGCGCAGGTTTGGTCAATCTGGGTCGGTGGATGGGAAGGCAAGAAGTTCAACTGCAGGGAATTCAAAACCAGCCAGTGGAGTTCCAACCCGTTTCAGCACCGAAGGTGGAGCGTGTCACTGAAATCCTGCCATCGCCACCTTCGCCAGTTGACTTCTGGGTCCCCATCGTGGAAAAGGTCGGGAAAGCCGTCGTCTCAATAGAGAGCGAGGAGACTTTGCCGGGTGGACAAAACGCTGGGTCGGGAATCATTTTTGACGGCAAGCGGGGTTTGATCGTCACGAACCACCATGTAACCGAAGATGCCCAAGACTTGACGGTCATCTTGAAAGACGGACGGCGCTTCAGGGCTAAAGTTATTGGCAGCGAGCCTCATGTTGACATTGCAGTCCTCCAAATTCCCGCAAACGATTTGCCAGAAGCCAAATTCGGCTCTTCCGAGGAACTCAAGGAAGGTGCTTGGGTCATCGCAATTGGCAACCCCTTCGGTTTCTCAAATTCTGTCACTGTCGGCGTCGTCAGCGCTAAAGGTCGCAGCCTTCGTGACGAAGGCATCCTGCTTGATGATCTTATCCAAACCGACGCCGCAATTAACCCAGGCAACAGCGGCGGCGCTTTGGTCAACAGTAAAGGTGAAGTCGTTGGAATCAATGTAGCCATGCGACCGGGCGCTCAAGGCATTGCATTCGCCATCCCGATTGAAACGGTAAGGGATGTCGTTGAACAAATTCTTCAGCACAAAGAAGTGCGGATTCCAATGCTCGGCGTCAGTTACGAGATGTTGCCCGAGGACGAGAAACGGGGGATGGGTGTTCCTTCCGAGCGGGCTTTGATAATTCGCAGCGTTACTAAAGGTTTGCCTGCAGAGAAGGCTGGCATCAGGGCAGGGGATGTGATTATCGCCCTCAACGGGAAGCCAATTCGCGATACAAACCACTTGCGCTACGAAGTTAGGAAGGCAGCGAGGCTAAACCAATCCGTCAAACTTCGCCTATTTCGCAAAGGCAGCGTTTTTGAGGTTCTCGTCAAACCCGAATGGGTTCCAATTCGGCAGTTGTTGCAAAGGCAGTGAATGGGAAGTTTCGCTCTCCTAAACTGTAGGGGCGGATGAAATCCGCCGAAAAATCTTTCGGACAGGCTTTGCCTGCCCCTACATTGTGGATGAAATCTGCCTGCAAGTTTTCAGGCAGGTTTCACCTGTCCCTACAGTTGTATGCGCACCAACAATGTTTGTAGCAAAGAACGGGGAGTTTTAA
>ERZ1669249.172-NODE-172-length-36960-cov-20.785151_pt1 | contig 36960 bp, 43 predicted proteins | sample MGYA00579293_ERZ1669249 | MGnify/ENA primary metagenome ERZ1669249 (study PRJEB41166, sample SAMN08046057) | hot springs metagenome | biome: hot spring; feature: neutral hot spring; material: thermophilic sediment; isolation source: thermophilic sediment from... | reverse complement strand
CCATATTCTCATAACACATCTACATTCATAAACTACGGTATTACACTTAATTAAATACATAAATTCAGTTGGGTAAGTTTATATCATGCATCTTTCAATACGGGGATAACTCATCATCCATATTTTAATAATAACTAAATAGTCTTTAAAGCTTAATTAGCTTAGAGGGTATTAATAAAAATGGGTTTAACAAGAATTGTTATGAACGCCTTTAAGTCTATGGGAAAACAAAATATCATTGATATTGCTAATCAATTATTAAAGTTAGATGAGGTTAGGAATGTTAATATAAAGGTTAATGACATAAATGCTGAAGTTGTTTCTGTTACAATTATTATTGAAGGGGTGAACCTGGATTTTGAAAAAATAAGAAGTGTTTTAGAAGATATGGGTATTGCCATACATAATGTTAGTGAAATTATAGCATCTAAGGAATGAACAAATCCTACGTTATGTAGGTGAAACGCAATAGCAAGTGCTATTTGCTCTATATGTGGAAGAAATAAAGCTATTTTCTATCAAAGACATACTGGTTTAAGACTTTGTAAGAAATGTTTTATTGAGGATGTTAAAAATAGGGTTTTAGAGCAAATTAGTAAGTATCAAATGATATTGCCTGGAGATACTGTATTAGTAGGGGTTTCAGGAGGTAAGGATAGCTATGTCTTATTAAAAATTTTAGCTGAGGTACATAATCCGTCAAAAATAATTGGATTAATGATTGATGAGAATATTCATGGATATAGCAGAGCCGATGTTTTTGACTTTTTGAAGAAAACATGCCATGATCTTGGTGTGGATTGCATAAATACAAGTATTAAGAAAGAGCTTGGCTATGGTGTAGATGATTTTATGTTAATGCAGATAAAGAAGTATAGCAGTATAAAAGTAAGTGCTTGTACTTTTTGTGGTATTGCAAGAAGAAGAATATTAAATGCTTATGCTAGGACATTTAATGTGAATAAAGTTGCTACAGGACATAATCTAGATGATGAAGTTCAAACATATTTGATAAACATATTGAGAGGTGATTTAATGAGACTTATACAACTACATCCATTGAGTATGACACATAGTAAATTACTTGTTAAGAGAATTAAACCAATCAGAGCCATATATGAATATGAAACATCGTTTATGGCGTATATAGAGAATTTTAAATTTCAGGAAACAGAATGTCCATATATTCTTCAAAGACCTACACTAAGAGCAAGAATACGTGAACTAATTAAAGATATTGAAAAATTCTATCCAGGTATTCAAATAAAGCTTTTGAAATATGTAGATGAAATTCTAGAGCCATTAGTTAAATCAACCAATACAAAACCAATAGAATTGCCATTATGCTCGAAATGTGGAGAACCAACATCGCCAGGCAGAACTATATGCAAATTCTGTGAATTAGTAAATGAGGTACTTAACATATAGATAAATGGATCTAAATTTTGCTCAACTAAAACGGGTATAATAAATAAAGCATTTAAAATACTATCTTTATATATAGCGTTTAGTGGTTGTGTGTTATGAGGATTAGAATAGAAGAGGAGCATAAAAATTCAACATTTGCTATAACTAGTTTAGTTGAAGATTATGTACTGCAAGGCCAAGGTTCTCAAGTAATATCAAAAACCACTTTTCCACGGTATAAACCATTTAGGGGTTATCTAATTGTAATTGTCTCAAGTAATAATAAAGTTAGTGACATTATAAAGTGGAAAGTAGCACTAAATAACATTGCTCTAACAAGAGAATTTAGACCACACATAGATGCAAAAATAAATGAAAAATTATACCAAGCCATATTTGTATACGAGGTTTCGAAAATACTATCATCAAATGGTTTAACATTTAAAATAAGCTATGAAGGAAAGGAACGAATAAAAATAGATGGGGCAGTTCTAATAACACTTCATCAATATGATGATGATAATACCTATTTGTTGTGTAATAGTGAAATTATCCCATTAATTGACTATTATGAGATGGAGCTTCCAACTCAGAAATATAAAGATTATAGAACAGCATACATACATATGGGGATTATAGCACAAAAACCATCACAATTACACTTCATTGTTGATAGTAATCAAAACAAATTGTTTCCCTTAGGGGAAGGCTTTAATTTCATTGAAACTAACATTCATGATGTTTCATCTCTAACTAAAATTAAGTTGAAGTGTGATAACGAGATGACAAGACATGTATTTAATTGTGTAGTATTCTCTTCGGCCTTGCAACCTGATATAATTTTAAATCATTATGAATTAAATGAAAATAACTTGAAGCTTCAAGTAAGAAATGTTGGAGCGTCTAGGGCTGATGCCGTTGAGGTGCTGATAATAAGAAGTGGTTGGGTTATGCAAAGACTTAGCTTAGGTACTATGAACTCTAATGAGGAAAAGTCTATAAATATTGTGTTGCCCAAAGATATAGCCAGAAAAGTTATGGTTAGGATACTTTGGCGAAAAGTATTAAGAACATTTGTAAGAGATTATCAAATTACTCTTTAGCTTGAGCTACAACTGCTATTCTTGCTGGTTTCGTTTTCCTAGCATTTACAATTTCCTTAATTTGATCTAGAAACAATTTAAGACTTTCAACATTTTCTTTATGCACACTTTTTCTTCTTGAATCAACTGGTATATTAAGTTGACGTGCAAGTTTATAATTCAAACCTACTTCTTTAAGCTCTCCTAGACTATATCCCCTTCCAATTTTGAATCCTAATTCAATTCCTCTATACTTGACTAATGCTACTTTTTTAACCTTTGGAGCTGGAACCTCAACAACAATGCAACATGTTTCACTATTCATAAATGCAAAACACCTATTTAACTTCGTCATTTCTATATTGTGTAGGATTTATAAGCTATTCTCAAGCATTGCTTTGACTTATGAACTTGTCTAATCCTATAGAAAGTTTTTTTGAGATGTAAGTGAAAAGCTCTTCAGCATTGTCTATAACATCCCTACTTATCTTTATTCTCTTACCACTGTTCATACTTGCTGACAAAAACTGTGTTAATTCGATGACTTTCCAGCTCTTTAAAGAATCTATTTTTATTGCTAATAATGCTTCACCACCAGCTCTTTTAGCAAACTCAATTGTTTTTAGGATTTGACTCATTTCTATGTAAACAGTTTTTGGTTCTTTACGTCTCTTTACCTCAAAAACAAATATCTTTGAATCTTTAATAGCAACAACATCAGGGTATATTCCTCTTTTTATCTTCGCTCCACTAGCAGGACCTCTTATAACTGCAAAACCCATTTTCCAAAGCTTTTTAACAAGTTCACGTTCAGCACTAGTACCGCTACTTCTAATCTTTTTCACATTATTATTTGACATAGTATAACTCCAAAAACAGTGTTTAAGAGAGTTTCAGGTCTACGTCAAATCCAATTTTATCTAGTCTTTTCCTAATTTTTCTCAATATTTTTAAGGTGTTAGAATTATAGAAAGATCGTGGTATGGATATAACAACAGTTTTACCAGTTACATCAACATTGGCATAGGGCATGAGCTTTTTCACAATATTTGCAGCATTATCAGCAACAATTTCGCTACGTATCTTCTTAACAGGTACAACAACGGTTTGTTCACCAAACACATATATCTCATACTCTAATTCGTTTGTTAAAAAATCTCTTACTTCAACAACAGGTCTTGCCAAGTCTGCTTCTCTTAAACCTGTAGGTAAACGAACTGTAAGTGTGAGTTCATATACCTTTGACACACGACCCTTATCTATGAATATCACGGTATCTATTATACTTGGTATCATACCTATATCGACACGTCTAATAAATCTTTGGATAGCGTCTATAGGTGATGTTGCGTGAACAACTCCTATCATACCTATTCCAGCTAAACGCAAATCAGTGTATATCATGAAGTCCTCATCATCCCTCATTTCATCAAAAACTGTATAGTCAGGACGGCTTAGCAAAAGAAGATCGTGAAGATCTTTTGATGAGGCATAATGTTTTGAGTATTGTGCAACTGTTTGAGGAAGTCTCATGTCTCTAGGAGACTCAATTGTTTTAACAATTTTACCCATTCTTGCATAGTACTCTGCTAGTGCTTGAGCAAATGTTGTTTTTCCCATGCCAGGTGCTCCTGCAATCAATATTCCCTCTGCTTTTTCATTCAATCTCCTCACTAGTTTGTCTGGCAAGTTATAGTCTTCTAGCCTTAGTCTTGCAATAGGCTTTGTAATAGTCATTTCATATGCTAATGAAATTGGAGGAGTTACAATCACTATTCTATAATCTTTTAACTGTACAATCATTAAACCTTGTCTCTCAATTTCAATAACGCCTTCCCCATTTCTAGCCCTTCTAACCACTTCCTCAATAAGCATTTCTATTTCAGCTTTAGCCATAGGCTTATCGGTAACATAAACAAGTCTCCATTCACCTGGCTTCCCCTTTTTAGCCATGATAGGCGCTCCCTCCTTTATGTGCAAACTCAAAGTCTCTTCATCAATATATTTTTCAAACCAGAGTCCAGCTCCCTCTACATTCTCAACAAACAATACGTCTATGCCCATAGCCTTGCAAACAGCTTTTTGCAGAGGATCACTTGTAACTACTTTACCGCCTAGTCTTCTAGCCAAATCCTTTACAATGCTATTGAGCATATCTTGGTTAAGCTCCTCTGTCTCTCTAACTCCACCTTCAACAATTTCTATTGAAACCCCTGTTTCCTCTACACTATAATTTCTTAGTTCAGATAACTCCTGTAAACCGATATATCCAACAGCACTGCCACCTCTAGCCATGAACTCAAAATATCTTACAAGCTCCTTAGGTATTACAATCTTTCCTCTAATCAAACCCTTTTTTATCATGTCAGATAAGCTTCTTGTAGTTAGTGCTGAAATATCAGGAATGTAAACATCTTCAAAAGCTATTTTAACCATTTCATCAAACCACGTATAATCCCATAATAATTATTGACACGTTGCTATAAATTCTCTTAGAGAGGCTTAAAAGTTGATTACACAGTTTAAGAATAAGAAAGTCTTTATTACCAATGCTTGTATTGATGAACTAGCTAAAACCTTAATCCAAGGTTCTTCAATCTTTCGTATATATGCAATGATTCATCCTGAAATAGCTCAATAGCATTTCTTAGTTTGTTTTTATCAATTTTTATATCATTCTTTTTTGCAAGTTCTATTACCATAGATAATTTTGCTAAATCCTGATTTGAACCTCTTCTTGCTTTTAATACCATCCAACACTCTTTTGATATACAGGAAATTTTTTCTCCACTTATTTCATATTCCTGTTTGCATAATTCTATTAGTTCTTGTGGTATGTAAAAATCCATGATATTTTCAAATAACTCTACAACTACTTCTTCATCATTTACAGTCATTGTTATTGATGGTGTTCCCAGTGTTGTTACCCCTATACTCCAGCCTTTTTCCCTAGCTATCTCATTTATCTTATTAGCTTCTAGTAACGGACTTGTGGAAGTTACAAAAAGATCTATATCTCCTTCAAAAGTCTTATTTCCCATTTCCATATTTAAGCATGTATCTCCTATTATTATTCCTTTAATACCTTCATTGGAAAGCTCTTTAAGAGCTCTGACTATGTGTTTTAATGTATATTGCGTATATCATCCCCAACTCTATTTCTTCATAGCCACTTGTTTCTTCTTAAATCTGAGATTTGTACTTCTACATCTCCTACATCTCGTAGCAGTTGGCGGATTCAAGGCTCCACATCTGCGACATACTTTCTTATTTAAAATCCTCGCTTCTACGATCTTCATCAACTCTGGATCTGATACAGGCATTTAAATGCACCACATACTTTACCTTATAAACATGCTTCATATAAGCTCTAAAACGTTTTAAATTTATAAGCTAAACGTACAGCACATTACATAGGAGTAAACATTTTAGAAGAGATACATTATTGTGCTGAGTGGTATAACAATGAAAATACCCCTCGACACAATATGTGTTAAAAGTGGTGTTTTATGTCCTCGCTGCAGAAAACTCGTAGATAGCGGTACTTACACATTACGTGAAGTGGAGATAATGAAACAGTTACTTGAGTTAGAAGAACAAGACCCGAATTATAGATTCCTTAAAGATGTTACATATGTGAAAAGCTATGAAACAAATTCAATTATTGTAACAATATTAGATGTTGATGACTCAATTCCTCAATCAATGTTAATAAGACTTGGAAAAACTTTAAGTGAAAAAATAGGACTGAGGGTTCGTGTAATAAGAAAGTCCGATCCAAAAACATTAATAGCACAAATAATAGCACCTGCAAGAATCCATGGAGTTAATAGTGTGTGGACTCCAGATGGCGATGTGCAACACATAATCAGAATCTCTAGATATGATGCAAGGTTTTTACCTGTTGAAGTTAAAGAGTTGGAACAGCTTCTTTCAACAATATTTCATGAGAATTACAGAATCAAAATATATTGAAGGTTAAAGCCGCGGCCGGGATTTGAACCCGGGACCTCCGCCTTACCAGGGCGGCGCTCTACCAGGCTGAGCTACCGCGGCTTTTTCTTCGCATAATGGGTCTTAGTAACTTATAGTATATAAGTGTTTTTGTTCAACCAATTACTGAACACAGAGTTGAAATGAATTGCTGCATTCCAGCATCCATAGCTTACCTCTTTTTGCTATAACGCAAAAGGAAAGTTAGTTTCTTCTGCTACAGAGAATTGTTTTGATGTATCAGGCTTTCAGCACTATTTATTAAATCCTTTTCATATGTAACTGAATGGTACAGGTTTTTGTCTCTAATTAGTTTTATACATTCTTCCTCAACTGGGTGAAGCTTCTTTGCAGGTATTATTAGTGTGTATAGCGTGTTTTCGTTAAATGTTTTTTTCATAGCTTCTTCTACACTTAATACAAAAACCTTTTGTTTACGGCTAAACGCATCTGCTATTACTATCACAATATCTTCATTTGCTAGAACCTTTTCCCCAAGTCCTTTCTGTATATTCATTATCAATTCTATACCTTCATTCGGTTTCATATAATATTTTTTCTCCACATCTATTTCTAACAGAAAAAGTGTGTGCAAGTTTTGTTCACGATTCATTTTTAAAACAGTGAATGGATATTCGTATACTACACCATTTTTGCTACTTACAATGGTAGCTACTTTGCCAAATCTATAGATCTGTAGACATGATATTGAGATAGCTGTATTGAATATCGATGTTGCAGGCGAGACGTCAACTTCAACACCTTTTTTCAATGCTTCAACAATTATGATACTATGTGTAGTTGCAATTAGTGGATCTCCAACAACAGCAATACATACATCCTTTTTCATTGCCTCGTTTACCACATTCTCTATGGCAGAACCCTCTAACATGTATCTTTTAGCAATAATCACATCTTTCTTCATATTTAACAATGTTTTTACAAGAATGTTTATATCAGGAAACCATACACTTGTGTATGCATCTACAAAGATTTTGTCGCATAGTAAAAGTAATTTTTTCAAATTGCCCAATGGTATGGAATCTATTGATAGACCCAAACCAATAAGTCTTAGCATTAACCCAAACCCTTTTCCCTAATTAATTTCATGACCTTGTCCCAAACATTGAAAAGAGCATACAATCGCTTAACATGGTATTTTCTTGGAAGCTTTGGAATTATACTATTCTCGATTTGGAAAACTGGTATAGATTGCTTATTGCCTAGAATAACCCTTGGAGCAGTATGAGGATCTACTTCAATGATTCTTATATCATCAACAAACATCGCTATTTCATATGGTCTTACATATCTTTCTATTTCATTCATTATGTTCCTAAGTTTTTTAATACCTTCATCATTTTCTAGATCAAGTGCAGTATTACTAAATTTTGATTCTTCTAACACAACCTTGTATCCTCTTCTAAATAGAAATGCTCTAATCAACTCTTTTACTTCTTGAGGTGTTGAAGGGGCTTTATATAATCTTGTTATTAGTCCTGTTAGCCAATCGTCGTGCCATAGAACAATATCACCACTTTCTACAAGCCTTTTTAAATCATCTTCACTTTTTGGCAATAGAGTGTCATTGCTATATCTATACAAAACTTCATATATACTTCTAAGCAGTGTTTCATAACCAACTACTGTTTTGTGATAGTACACTGTTTTATACATGTGCATTCTAGCTAAGTAGAAATTTTCAAGAGCATCAATACCTTTATCAAGTATAGCAATATTTCCATCACCATCAACAACAAGTGTAGATATTATTCTCTGTAAATCTATCATTCCATATGTTACACCAGTATGTGTAGCATCTCTTATTAAATAATCCATTCTATCGACATCAATATCGCTGGAAAGTAGTTGATTGTATAAAGGCTCTTTATATCTTCCTTCTATTATTGCTGTTATGGTTTTAGGATCATAGCCAAAATAGTTTAGAATATCCCTAATCTCACTTTCTAGTATAATCATTCTAGTGATTTCCTCATGTCCTATGCCAAGCAAATCTTTGTAGAAAGGCTCAATAGCATGGCTAAACGGTGTATGACCTATATCATGAAGAAGAGCTGCTAATCTCAAAATTTGTACATCTTCAAAAGAATGTATATAACCTAGTTCAGCAAGTTTTTCTGCGACTAATCCCATGAGATGTGTGGTGCCAAGGCTATGACTAAAACGCGTATGAGTAGCTCCTGGATAAACATACCATGCTACTGCCAATTGCTTTATGAATCTAAGTCGTTGAAAGTAGGGAGTGTCAACAATTTTAATTTCAACATCGCTTAAGTCTATATATCCATGAACCTCATCATAAATCTTCTTCACACTAAAGCCACTTACTGATTTACTTCTATACCTATGCACATTTTACACCAAGGCACTTTACAATCGAAAAACTGTTTTTGGTAAACAGCTAAGTAAATCTATATGCAAAATCCATATCTCTTAACAATGTTTAATAACCTTTCAACAATATCCATAGAAACATTCTTTTTTCTCGAAAACTCATCAACAACATTATCTGGAGCTGGATAAACATCAGTACAAAGCATAATCAGACTTGCCACAAGCTCTAAAACACGATGATCTAATTGACCAATCTCATGTTTTGCATCTAGCAACATGTTTTCAACTTTTCGAATTGCTATATCCTCTGATTCATCTAGCTCAATATCTTGCACATCACCTAGATGCTGAAATACGTGGTGATAGTAATTTTGAAGACCCTTTGAATAAGGGCCTCTTGACAACCATTCAAACTTAAATCCATAGTCTAGCCCCCCAACTTTTTGAATTAAATAACCTAGTTTTTGAACTACAATTTTGAATTCCATTGAATCTTCAGAGAAATTTTTTACAACATCAAAATCCTTAATAATCTTGGCAATTAATACCGCAATTCTCTTTTTATTACCATTCATAAAATAAACCTTCACTTACTACATCTAAGTTATGAAAATAATATATGCACGGAGGGATAACCGAAACAAAACATGTGAACTATGAAAATTGGTGGACCGGCCGGGATTTGAACCCGGGACCTCTCGGATGCCAACCGAGCGCTCTTCCAGCTGAGCTACCGGCCCATGTACACAACACTTTTTAATTATATAAACGCTGGTTAAAAAGCGTATAATGTGCATGTAGAGAATGATCAGCCAAAGGGGTCGCATCATCTTTTTCTATTAGGCCTGCGTTTATCATCATCTATTTTGTGTTGCTTGTCATAGTAATCCTATTGATTGCTTTATAAGCTTTGTGTTATCAGAAACAAAATCTATGTTGCAAAGAGTTCAGTTTAAAGCATGATTGTTTAGTTTTTCTATGTTCTAGGAAAAGTTCTTGCCAAGAGCTTAGAACTTATAAAAATATTTTAGGAAGTATTATAATCTATGCTGATTGTCTATAGATTTGGGTAGCTAGACTATGGAGACAAGATACAAAAATGTTATGTGTGGTGAAATTACAAAAGAGTTTAGAGGAAAGGAAGTGGTAATTGCTGGATGGGTTCATCAGATAAGGGATCTTGGTGGGAAAAAATTCATAGTTGTTAGAGATTCTAGTGGTGTTGTGCAGGTTACTATATCAAAAGATGCTGCATCAAAGAATTTACTTAGTGTTGTTGAGGAGCTAACCTTTGAATCTGTTGTGCAGATAAGGGGTGTTGTTAAAGAGGATCCAAGAGCACCAAGAGGTGTTGAAATAGTGCCTCATGAAATCAAGTTACTTAGTGTTGCAAAAAAGCCACTACCTTTGGATGTCAGTGGTAAGGTTCCTGCAGACATTGATACAAGACTTAGGGAAAGGGTTTTAGATTTGAGAAGAACTGAGATGAGAGCTATTGTTAAAATAGGTGACACAGTTTTGAAGACCATTAGAGAGGTGTTGCGAAGTCTTGGATTTGTTGAGGTTTTCACACCAAAAATAATAGCCTCTGCAACTGAGGGTGGGGCAAGTCTGTTTCCAGTGATATATTTTGGTAAAGAGGCTTTTCTTGCCCAAAGTCCTCAGCTTTATAAGGAGTTGTTGGCAGCATCGCTTGAGAGAGTATTTGAAATAGCACCTGCTTGGAGAGCTGAGGAAAGTGATACTCCATATCATTTAGCTGAGTTTATTAGTATAGATATTGAAGCAGCGTTTATGAATTATGAGGATGTTATGAAAATTCTTGAAAAGGTTATATATGAAGTTGTAAAAGCTGTTAAGCAAGAAAATGAATATGAGCTCAAGGTATTAAACTATATACCACCTGATGTTTCCTTGCCTTTACCAAGAATAAAATATATTGATGCTGTGAAAATGCTTAGAGACAGGGGTGTGGCGATAGAACCTGGTGAAGACTTGTCAACAGCGCATCTAAGAATTTTGAGTGAAGTCATCGAATCTCCTCTATACTTTGTTACAGAGTTTCCAACGAAAATCAGAGCTTTTTATACAAAACCAAAAGATGATGATCCTACCTATAGTGAAAGCTTTGACTTAGTGTGGAAACACCTAGAACTTGCTTCTGGTAGCTCAAGAATTCATCAAAAAGAACTGTTAATAGAGGCATTGAAAGAGCGTGGATTAAATGTTGAAAGCTTTAGCTTCTTCCTAAAATGGTTTGACTATGGAATGCCTCCGCATGCTGGCTGGGGCATGGGATACTCTAGGCTGCTTTTAATGCTTACTGGAAGAAGCAGTGTCAAAGAGGTAACATTATTCCCAAGAGATAAGAAAAGGCTTATTCCCTAGGTATATAACATTGGATTGCAACGAATTATCTCCCTTAATAATATTGTTGCATAGGAGCCTGGTGAAAGATTAAATGTGAGTATAAGTTCATTTTTATTGTATCTATAGTTAAGGTTTGTAGCTAAAGCGATAGAGTCTCTGTAATCACCTGAAAAACATAGCTGGTTCAGCTTTCTCAAACAAAACTTTTCTAGTGTGATACCCTCTATCTCCATAACCTCATCTAAAAACCTTCTAATATTTTCATTAACTTGTGTGTTATATCCTGGCAGGGGCACATATCTATATTCCTTTTTTAAAACATGAAAAGCATCTTTAATATTCTTTGTCTCTACAATGCTAAGCCATATTGATGATAAAATTCTATTGAATAGATAAGCCTGATAAGCATGAGTAAACAACCTTATAATTTTGCCATATAACACATGTTTTAGCAATTGACCAAGCTTTTTCTCGATGTCATGCAACTCTAAACTGCATATCAATTTCTCTAAGCTTTCAACAAATCCCTTTGGTGATTTTCCAAAGTTTATGCACAACACATTAAAAAATTTTTCAAAGTCTTCATTAATTAAAGCCTTACCTAAAATGTGTGTAACAGGTTTTCTGCTACCAAATCTTTGATACCCGAAGAAATTAAGAAATTGATTGTTATGTTCCCTAAGCAAGTTTATTGTCCTTGAAAACTCCTCCAGAAAGCTACTCGACTTTATCGAAAGTATAATATTGAATTCATTCATGTCATGCATTAAAACAGGCTTAATCTTATCACAAAACCATGCATATGCTTCGAAGCCAGCATCCTCATAAACTACTTTAAAACTAGGCCTAGGATCTCTACATCCACGTAACAACACTACTTGGTATGCTATTGCATGAGCATCTTTTAATCCAAGTAAGTCAAAGTCTTTACATCTAAAACTTTTCCTTAGAATTTGTCCTAGCGAGAAAGAGTCAATGTTTCTCTTCTTAACAACATAAGCACAGTAGTTGTTGTAATCATCTCTACTAAATTGTGCAACCCTTCCTTCTTTCTGTAGTTCATAAAATAGTTCTCTCAAATTAATGGAGTTAACATACTCTGTTACCACAAATCCCTCGGGTCTTCTAATTTCTACACATTCACTATTAAAACAATTATTTTGCGATGGATATGTATATACATGAAGACCAAGTAATATGTCGAGCATGTATTTCGATGAAAAACTCATAGAAGAACCTTCAGCATATTGTTATAGAAGTGGCAAATTCCCAGTTATTTTATCTATAAGCTCTGCAGGAGCTGGTCCAAGACCTAGTGCTGTAATTGTTCCTGGTTCTAGTTGTGTTAATCCTGCATCAGCTATGATAACAGTGTTTATTCCCATTTCCTCAGCCATTTTCTTTATCTGTAGTAATTCTTCAAGACTTTTGACTTTAACTACTATCTTTTTCTGTCCCTGTCTCCTCCACACATTAAGCATATCAACACAAGTTTTTTTCTCAAGACATTGAAAAACAGCTTCAACAGCTGCATGAGCAACTTGTGTTGCTAACTTACCTTTCCCCATTTTAATATCTGTTCTAACCACAATTACTTGTTTCACTTCAATCATTTTGATATCCACATTTGTTGCAGCTATACTGTTTAATTGCAAAGAATTAATAGGCTTTTAAATCTGTGTGTTTAGGAGATATTCACAGCAAATTTTAATTAAGACAAGGTGAATAGTGCTGGCAATTGCTGTTACAAAAATTGTGCTTTATGAAATAGCTGGTGCAAGAATATGCTCAAGTTGTAAAAAGCCTATTGCACCAGATGAAAAAGCTGTTAGTTTTAGATGTCCAAATTGTGGTGCTGTAACTATATGGCGATGCTATAAATGTAGAACCATGGGAGTTCCATACAAGTGTCCAAATTGTGGATTTGAAGGACCTTAAATGGTGGGATTGCATATGGCTGGTAATGTTATAGTTGTTGTGAGAGCTTTTCCAAAAGAGGTAATGAATGATTTTACAGCATTGCTTGATAAAATACGTATGAAAATTAAGGGAAGTGCATATGAATTAGCGAAATGGGAATCAGTGGATATAGCCTTTGGATATAAGGCACTTGATCTCTATTTTATAATGCCTGAAGATATTGAGGGTGGAACAGAGAATCTCGAAGAACTCATAAAAAGTGTTGATGATATAGACAATGTTGAGGTAGTATACATTACTAGAATAGGTGCATAAAATGGGGAGTTTCTGTAAATGTTTATAAAAAGAAGAATACAACAAAAAATACTGGATTATATAAAAGAAAATGGTAAAGCTGAAGATAAGGAGCTGCTGGAGTATTTAAAGAAGGAAGCTGAAATTTCATATAATGAGCTGCTAAATCTTGTAATGTATCTAGAGATAGAAGGTTTTATAGAAGTTAGAAGACAAAAAGATGGTTTAGTAGTAATACCAAAACAAGCAGCAAAAAAGATAGTAGCATAACAAGTTTTAATCTTCTACAGCAAAAATTTTTTGGAAATAATGTATGGGTGTTAATTTAAAGGATTTAATTCCACCTAACTGCAAAACTGAAGTAAGTGATTTGAGGCAATTAGCTCGAAAAATTGTAGCACTTGATGCTTATAATGCTTTATACCAGTTTCTAGCTGCCATTAGACAACCAGATGGAACACCTTTAATGGATTCAAAATCTAGAGTAACAAGTCATTTAAGTGGACTTTTCTATAGAACTATAAATCTTGTTGAAAATGGTATAAAACCTGTTTATGTATTTGATGGAAAACCACCTGAAATTAAAAGAATTGAGTTGGAAAGAAGAAAAGTAAGGAAAGAGAAAGCACAGAAGTTGGCTGAAAAAGCATATGAGGAGGGGGCTATAGAGGAGGCTGCAAAGTATGTTGTACAGGCAATTAATCTTGAAAGTCCTATGGTTAAAGATGCAAAAGATCTTCTAGAGGCTATGGGAATACCATATGTTCAAGCATCTGAAGAGGGAGAAGCACAAGCTGCGTATCTAGCCAAGAAGGGTTTAAGCTGGGCTACTGCAAGCCAAGACTATGATTCTCTTCTCTTTGGATCTCCAAGACTAGTTAGAAACCTTACTATAACTGGAAGAAGAAAACTGCCAGGTAGAGAAGTTTATGTTGAGATAAAACCAGAGATAATAGAGCTAAATACATTACTAAAAGCGTTGGGGATAACAAGAGAACAGCTAATAGATATTGCAATATTAATAGGAACAGATTATAACCCAGATGGGGTTGAGGGAATAGGGCCCAAAACAGCTTTACAAATAATTAAAATGCATGGCTCTTTAGAAAAAGCATTAAAGTTTTTACCCCAAGCCAAGTTCCCTGAAGACCCACTGAAAATACGAAGCTATTTCCTCAATCCTCCTGTAAATGAAAATGTTGATATTGAGTGGAGAGAGCCTGACAAAAATAAAATTATTCAAATTTTGGTTAAAGAGCATGATTTTTCTATGGACAGAGTTGAGAATGCTATTAAAAGACTTGAGAAAGGGTATAGAGAGTTTATAAAATCGAGCACTACAAGTTTAGATCTCTGGTTCAAGAAATAACATGGTGATGAGTAAAATGTTTATCAACAGCTTGCGTAACAGAGATTTATTGTCTATTGCAGATCTATCTAGAGATGAGTTAAAATCATTAATTGAGCTAAGCTTTAAGCTTAAAGAGCTTTACTATAATGGTGTTAGATATTTAAATGTGTTAAATGGCAAAGTTGTTGCATTGATATTTGAAAAGCATAGCACAAGAACAAGGGTAAGTTTGCAAGTTGCTATACATCAACTTGGTGGCCATTCCCTCTATCTCTCTTCACAGGAGCTTCAACTAGCTAGAGGTGAGCCTGTAAAGGATACTGCAAGAGTTTTGGAAAGATATGTTGACGGTATAGCAGCTAGAGTTTATAGCCACAAATCTCTTATGGAATTAGCAGATTATGCTAAGATTCCTGTTATAAACGCTTTAAGTGATGTTGAACATCCGCTTCAAGCACTAGCAGATGTCATGACCATTTTAGAATTTAAGAAGAATTTAAAGAATGTAAAAATTGTGTTTGTTGGTGATGGTAGAGACAATGTTGCACATAGCTTAATGCTTGCAGTAGCAATGCTTGGAGGAACAATATTTATAGCAACACCACAAGGCTATGAACCTGAGCCAAGACTATACAATTTAGCTAGAGATTATGCAAATGAGTCTGGAGGGTATGTAGCTATAGTTAGAGATCCCATAGAGGCTGTTAGCAATGCTGATGTGATCTATACTGATGTATGGATTAGCATGGGACAAGAAAGTGAGAGAGACAAGCGTGTAAAAGATTTAAGACCTTATCAAGTAAATAAACAGCTTGTATCGTATGCAAAAAAAGATTACATATTTATGCATTGTCTTCCTGCACATAGAAACGAGGAGGTTACAGAGGATGTTATAGAGTCTCCAAATTCTGTTGTGTGGCAACAAGCAGAAAATAGATTACATACCTCAAAAGCTGTTTTCGCATCAATTCTAGGGTAAAACACCAATTCTTGATAACAAAACCTCAAATCTGTTTTCTCTACATGTGTAAACACATTCAGAAAAACACTCATTATCTCTATAACCATTATGGTTATGGCACTGAGCGTTGCATTCATGTTCACAAAGCAAAACATTAGGCTCTAAAATAATGAAGTTTCCTGCTTTATTAATGCGAAAGAGATGAGCTAGATTAGCATTTCTCAGATAATCCCATATTTTATTGCCGTAATCAATTGAAGTTATTACGAAACCATATTGCCTAATCATTTTTTCAATAGATCTAATTAACTCAGATTCACTCATTTAAGCTCAGCCTCAACATACTTTAAAATATTCTTAATTAAATGCACAGCCTCTCTATCTCCAGAAACATATCTTAGTCTACCTCTAATGTATTTAACCTTTAGCAAGTCTAGGCCATTGCTATTCTTTACATTGATATACCCCTTCACATGTTTTCGCCAGTTTATTGTTAACTCAATTAATACAACAAACAAATTATCTTCTACATCAATATGAACACACCTGCTTTCACCCCTTGAATATACTCCTTTGCAACTCCAAGAACTAGAAATCTTTATTGGTAGCACTTCCCCATTCTCGTTAACAATAAAAGCTTTTGCAATTCTTCGATGCTTACCACTATTGCTTCTAGTATTCTCAATTCTAAACGATATTCTACTCAACTTTTAAAACACCTCCAAGCATTTTCCATTTATTCACATTCTCAGCAAATATACATATAATGTCTTTCCCCATACCCATAGAACTTATGTCTATTCTTGTAACACCACTTATCTCTACAAGCTTTACATTTTCATAGGCACTGCTATCAATACAAGCTCCTTCATAATTATATAAATCAATTTTCACAACTTGTTTAGATGTTGAAAAACATATTCTTGCATACATCTGATTAAGCACCAAATCATAGTCTTGTAACTTAAAGCCTCACCTTTTATGGCAAGAATAAATATTTATAAAATTTTCTTCTTTTGCTTTCAATAGTTAAGGATGTTTGTTTTGCAATTTCAAACATAAACAAATTTGTTGGGGATAAACGTAAACTTTATCAGACAACTCTATTCATAATATCTTGTGTGAAAACTCTATGTCATCTGCTATTAAAAAGTTTGAGGTTATAGATGTTCCAATTCCACATGGTGCTAATGTTATTGTGGGGCAAAGCCATTTTATAAAAACTGTAGAGGATTTATATGAAGCTTTGGTAACTTCTGTACCCAATATAAAATTTGGGATAGCTTTTAATGAGGCTAGTGGAAAAAGGCTTGTAAGATATGATGGAAATGATGAGGAGCTTGTTAAACTTGCTATTGATGTTGCTTTAAAAATTGGTGCAGGTCATGTATTTGTTTTGTATATAAGAAATGCTTGGCCCATTAATGTGTTGAATGCTTTGAAGAATGTTCAAGAGGTTGTCAAAATATATGCTGCTACTGCAAACCCATTGCAGATAATAGTAGTGGAAACAAATCAGGGAAGAGGAGTTATTGGTGTAGTTGATGGCTATACACCACTAGGTGTTGAAGACACCAATGAAAAACGTGAAAGATATGAGTTTCTTAGAAAAATAGGTTACAAGAAATGAGTACACAAAGCACAGTAATTATTGAGAAGTATTGTTTCCAACCACTTGAAACATCAATGTTTATTTTACATGTTCTAAAAAAATGTGGTGAGTCAACGGAGCAGGTAGAAGAGGATATTGTTAATAAGTTTATAGAAAATGATGATTTATTTCATTCTTGGATTCTTTCAATTCTTGAAAAAGATTTTCGTGGAGGCGTTATAAAGGCATCGATAAACTATCATGGTAAGAATCACTCAACTCTATTTTTTAAGGAACCAGAAATAGATTCTAATTACTTGATTATACCAATACCATATATGGCAAGGTTAATGAAAATTATAGTATTACAGAATTTAGATAGTGGAGAGGTAACAGTTAGGGAAACTATAAGTCAAGACTCTACAAATATTCTCGAGTTTTCTAATGACAACATTTATGTGTTTTTCAATCCAATAAAAATACATAATAGCTTAAGTAATTTCATTATAGTTACTGATACAGGTGTAGAGAGCATTTCAGTAAACAATTTGATTAAGCTACCTTTAGAGAAAAAGAAATCAGTTTCCAAAAAGAAAAAGAAAAGAAAGTCCAGAAAGAGAAAAACTAAAAAGAAAAAGAAGAAACAATAATAGCTACTACTTCCTGCTTGAAACAATTATATTGTAGAGAACTTCTCTCAAAGTTTTTGACAAAGAGTAGCATCCATATCCTTGTTCAAGCAAACCTTTTTCCACAAGTTTTCTTATCACAAATTTTGGATCACTAACTTTGTACATGAATCTCAATTCTCTTAAAGCTATTAATGAACCAACTGAAATATTTTGTATAAAGTATTCTAAAACCTTTACCTCATCAGAAGAAAGTGACAATACTTTTTTCTTCAAATCATCATCTTTGATATATTGCAAAAGATTTGACAAAATCTTGCTCTCCATGTTGCTAACCAGTTTTAACAACTTCTATTTATCATTGTTTTAAGCATTATAAACTATTTTTACAATTAACAAACACATAGCACATATTTTTATAGGGGGTACAATAAAAATTAAGTAACTCGCTAAACAGTTTAAATAGGGTTTTTAAGGGTCCTCAATTAATTATTGATAGAAAAGTTTATAAATAGATTTGATATGTAGCTCTTGGTGAATCAAAATGAGTGCAGCAATGAGAACAGTGCTAGTATATGGTAAGCATGTAGTAGGAAATTTGTATAATTGCAATCCAGAGAAGCTAGGGAATATGCTATACCTTATAAATCTAGTGAGAAATGCTGCAAAAGTTGGAAACATGACTCTTCTTGACATCAAGTCCTGGAAAATAGGAAATGGCGTTAGTATTGTGGGAATAGTGTTAGAGAGTCATATATCCATACATACATGGCCTGAACACAATTTTGCAACAGTTGATGTGTATAGCTGTGGTTCTCATACAAATCCTGAAAAAGCATTTGACTACATAGCTTCATCATTAGAAGCGCAAAGAATTGAAAAGAGAGTTATTGATAGAAGCTATGAGATTTAAATTCTCTTACATTTATCTATTCTTTCAAAGCAATATGTTTAAACCAAAAATTCTTATTATGTTGATTAGTGGGCCCGCGGGGATTTGAACCCCGGACCTCCGCCTCGTCAGGGCGGCGTCCTACCAGACTAGACGACGGGCCCCAGTACTAACTCTGATTTTATGTGAGCATTATAAGCTTTAATTCAAAACAATTTCTTAAAAAAGAATTTAGTTTAGTGGAGCCGGGGCCGGGATTCGAACCCGGGAATTATCGGGTCTCGACAGGCGGTTTCTTAGCCGGAAAGCCCGCTGCAGCCCGACGCCTTAGACCTCTCGGCCACCCCGGCTCTGAAAAGCACATAATATATTTTTGCCTTTAGGAGTAATAAGGTTATCGCTATTTTAAAAATTGAAGTTAGAATGCCGCCGGGGGGATTTGAACCCCCGACCTCCCGGTCTTCAGCTTCGCCGAACACCTGTGCCAGGAAACTTTGGCACAGGTGTTCACGGGCGCTCTCCCAGCTGAGCTACGGCGGCTATTTTTCATTTTCTATTTTTGTTCCCAGGTTTTTAATTTTTGTTGCAGTTGTGTTTCTATTCTATGAAGTCTTGTGTTTGTATTTTCATTGGTATGTAGGTGTCCATTAGAAAGTGAAGTCCTTTTCCAGTTAATGCCTCTATTTCTAGTTTGCTTTGTTTTTGTAGAAATATGTTTATTTCTTTACTCCATTTCTCTGTTTTGAACCATTCGTAATTTAACAGTTCTTGAGCTCTTTTGATATCTGTTTTCTTAGCTTTTATTATAAAGTTTCTTCTTTCCGATTCTGATAAGTATGGCTTTTTGTTTTTATCTCCAAATATGTCTGTCATGCTTACTCCTAAGAATTTTGCTTTTGGCGTTGCTAGTCTTTCGCTTTCATATGATAGTGTTATTGAGCCAATTTTGAAAACACTGTATATGTACCATCCATATGGATCAGCATCTGTTAATATATATACCGGCAGCTTTAGCTCCTCATTCAATCTTCTTACAAATCTTCTTGTTGCTCTATCTGGTTGCCCAGCGCTTGTCACAAGTATTGCTCTATATTTTTTCCAGAACCCAGCTCTATGCAGTTGCTGAAAAACAGCGTCCTTCTCAACAACAAGCACAAACTCTGCATTAACATCGATAAACTCTATTAGATCTGGTGTTGGCTCTATAGCATATGCTCCATGACCCATCTTACTCAAGTCAATAACATCATCACCTGATCTAATCCTCATATCCCCAACAACTTTCCCTTTCTCCTTGCTCAAAATAAGCATTTCCTCTCTAAGCAAATTCACCAAAACCTCTATATCCCTCAAAACAGAATCACTTTCTTTTTGCTCATCCCATGTATTCTCCTCCTCGACCCTGCCCTTATGATCTCTATATCTAATGCTATGCTTACCCCTATAAAACAAATCTCTTATTGTTGGATACTCATTATTTATAAGAGCATCGTATATTATCTTAGCCATTAGAAGTGTTTGCATAAACTTTCTAGCTTCTTTAACATCCAAAAAGCTTCTCTCAAATGTTGCTGGACCTAAGAGAAGCAATCCCTTTTCCTTATCATATATAGTGTTTGACAGTGTTCTCTTCGGTATTACAAGCCTTGGTTCCTCGCAATTCAAAACAGCTTTGACAACTTTCTCAAAAACTTCATTAAACTTTTCAGCAGCTTTTATCCTAGCCCTGATATCCACAGAAGATATGAATTTTTTGGTTTGCTCCATAGCCATGTATTTCACCACATCATTCAACTGATAAAACAACGTCTCTTGGCGATGAAATATTCTTTAAGCTATCTCTAAACCTGTTCTTGACTAATTCAAAAAGCTTTGACTCCAAAGTCTCCACATTAACTGGTTCAGGATTGCTTTTTGCAAATACCACTAAGGCGCTAGCAATTTCTGGAATGTATTTAATCAATGTTATTGCTTTTCTAGCTGCCTCCTCCTCTTTTTGTTTCCTAGCTAAATAAAGCTTTAGAGATCTTGCAACATGTCTAACACCCTCCTCAATCTCATTCTCCAATATGGGAACCTCAGCAATACTTTCTTTACCAACACCCTTATACGGTATTTTAGTGCCGCAAACATGAACAAGAATAGCTATTGGTGCTGGAAAAACTATGTCGTAATAACCCCAGTCAATATTTTCTGATACCACTTTCCAAGCAACATCACTTTTCTCATCATACAGAAGCGGTATCTTGTTTGCAAATCTCAATAGCAAAGGTTCTTCAACAGGCTCTATAGCACCTCCATAAGCAATGCCAACCTCAACTATCATGGAGTGTCCCTCGTAAACAATAGGCTTTCTTGTAATAGCATCAACAAATTCTGGTTTTAGAATTGAACTCAACCCAATTTTTATAAGATCTGATCCTATTGGCGAAAGATGGTCAGATCTAGGCTTTCTAAATTCGTTAAACTCCTTTAATGCTCTAACAAGCTTTTCTAAATCATCTTTTGATAACGTCTTGGGATTTGCATTTGGATCAAAATTATTTTTAGTAATAAATCTTTCAGCCAAAACCCTGCCAACACCTTGAAACTCTTCCGAGAGAAAGTCTAGAAGTGTTTGTGTCTTTGTTTCACTAATCATTGCTTTTAGCATCTCAAGATCTATTCCATGTGGATGTGGCTTTGTTTCCCTTGGTGGTGGTGGTAGTTTATCGACAACTCTTTGATAAATCTTTATCTCTCCATCGGGAGTTCTAAAAACTATATTTGCATAGGGAGTGACTATAGCTGTTCTCTTAACATACTCCAAAACTTTTTGTCTAGCCTTGCCCCAATCACCCTCAATAGCAACTTTTACAATAGTTCCATGCCAACTGGTTTTATTTGGCCACCAGCTCTTCTCAAGCACAATAGGCTTGTTCTCCTTAATATCTATCATTATTTTGTATTTGTAAATCTTTTTCGAGTTTATCGTTGCAGACACTATTTCTGCAGGTTCTCCAACAGTTATTTGACCATATAAAATAACCATTTTTGCTCCAAGACCGAAAAGCCCTCTTGTTTGCCTCAAGACATATTTTGAGCTGAAAAGAACTCTTCCAAAAGCATCTGGAACATAGTTTTCTGGAACACCAATTCCATTGTCTTTAACAGTTATCCTATAGACATAGGTTTTGTTAGGATCTCTATCTATTGATATTGAGATTTCTGGTAAAATCCCATGAGAATCTGTTGCATCTAAAGCATTTTCAACAAGTTCTCTAACAGATTGATACAATGCTCTTGCGGGATTTGCAAAACCAGCTATCTCCTTATTTCGATAGAAAAACTCTGCAGGGCTTATGCTTCTAAACTTCTCTGCTGTACTCATTACCATCTTGCGCCTCTAATACACACCCTAATACTCTAAATTCTAATGGAAGAAAATATAAGCAATAATATTAAAGATATGTAGAAGAAGAATTGAACACTACTTTAGAAAAAGAGCTGCATAAGCTATTATAGGTAACACCAGTGTTGCATCTGCATAAACAACAACATTCTTTGCTTTTTCCTTCAGCTTACCCCATGTAATAGCTTCTTTGGGTCTTGCACCACTCAATGACCCATCCCATTCAGTAGCTGTGGTTATGTATACTGCGTAATCTAAACCTCCATGAAATTGAGCCCACCACAATGTGTGATGCTTGCTTATTCCACCACCAATTATTAAAGCTCCAATGCAATTTGCATGAAAAACAATATCTGCAAGTTCTTTCTCATCCTTAAACACATCAATGTTAAACTTATTGAATTGTGAAAAGGTTAGAAGAGCTGTTCCAAAAGCACCGTCAAGAAACCCTGGAACATATATTGGTGTATTTGAAAGTGCGGCATTTCTAAGAATTGACTTTTCATCATATATTCTTTTTCCAATTTCATAAAGAATTTCTCTTACACCAAATGCTTTCAAACCATACTGAGACACTATTTCATGTAAGAATTTGTGAACAACCTTTTCTATAAGTGGCCCATAGCTATCAACAGGTATAAACACATTTCCAAGTCTGTGCATACCCTTCTTATACAACTCCACATCATCTGCATCAAAAAAGCCCTTTAAATATTTGCCACCAAAACTTTTCGCAATATCATGATCTACAGCACCACAGGTTGTTATTACAACATTGAATATCTTCTCTTTAATGAGCTGAGCTATAATGCTTCTTGCACCTGTAGCCACAATGTTTCCTGTAAACGAAATTATTCTAATATCGCATTTGTCTCTAACTTCCTTAACAATGTTTATAGCATCAAATAGATGTGAAGCCATAAAACCATGTATTTTTCCATATATACTAATTAGATCCTCTACCTTCATATCTTTTAACAGAAAAGGTTCTTCAACTTCATGCAACTCCATGTTCTATCACCTCAACAAGTTGTTTCAAATCCACTTCTACTTGGCTCCACTTCCTCAAGTTTCTAACAACAACACTTTTCTTCTCAAACTCTCTTTTTCCAATTATAGCAACATAGTCAAACCCCATTTTAGATGCGTATTCAAGCCACCTACTCATCCTACTTGGCGAGGACACTTCAAGCTGGGTTACAATACCTTTACCTCTCAATTCCTTTAGCAAAGCCCTTACAAAACCACTTTCTATAATTGATTCATCCAACAATAAAAAGAGAACAGAACGCCTATGCAACATAGTTTTCAAGTCTATGCCAAGATTTTGCAAAGCTAGCAATGTTCTTTCAACACCTATTGCAAAACCTGTTGAGGATAGCTCCTCACCTCCATAAACTACTGTAAGATTATTGTATCTTCCACCTCCAGCAATGCTAATGGCCATTCCAGGTACTTGCACTTCAAATATGATATTTGTGTAGTATGCTATTCCCCTGGCAAACCCAGGGTCAACAACAACATTAACACCAATGCTCTTTAGAAAATCAACGTATTTTGTTAACAACGTTACATCATTTTCTAACTCTTTGTAAATACCCATTTCAATAAGCTTTGAAATTATGCTGTTCATTCCAAGCCCTTCTCTATGTGCAGTGGCTAAGAACATTACTAGCTCACTATACTTTGCAAAGCCTTTTAAATCAAACAAACTTGCAGCTTCTCTAAACATGCCCTTATCAAGTAAGTGCAACATTCTTTCCGTTTCTTCATCACTAAAATTAGCTAGTTTAGCAATTTTCTTAAACAACGCAACATTGTTTACCTTGTAAATTCTTTTGCTTAAACCTATTCTACTGTAAAACTCTTCTAGAAGCTCTATCAACTCAATGTCATAGTAAATATCATCTCCTCCAAGAATCTCCACACCAGCCTGGGTAAATTCTCTGTATCTACCATACTGAGGTTCATCATATCTAAACACATTTGCTATGTAAAACAATCTTATTGGCTTTGGCCAAGACCTTAGCTCTTTTAGATAAACCCTTACAACACTTGGCGTAACCTCTGGTCTTAAAGCAACTTCACGATCTCCCTTATCTTTAAAAACATACATAGAATTTCTTATTTCCTCACCAGACTTTAGTGCAAACAACTTAAAGTTTTCTACTGTAGGTGTTTTAACTTCTTTATAGCCAAATGATTTAGCAACTTCTTTAAAGTTGTCACAAATCCATGTGATTGCCTCGCTTTCAGGTGGTGTATAATCTTTGAAGCCTCTTATAGGCTCTAACAAATCCCTCAAATGAATTCACCACTTCTTTCAATTTTTGGAAAACTCATTTTTGAAACCTCGTAATACGTTACATCACCATACATATCAACAACAGCTATAACTAGTTTATATCCCTGCTTAATAGCTCTATCAACAGTGTTATAAAGATTCTCAACATTTATTACAGCATCTTCATCGAGAACAAGTATTCTTGTTTTTTCATCAACAAGTACAAGCTCATTCTTAGAAACACCCATTGAAACCTTTTTGCCTCTTTTCAGCAAATCCATTAATACAAGAAATATTGATGTGTTTACACTGCTTTGAATTCTTTTAATAAACTCATCAAAACCAATCTTCACATTATTTTCATTTACCACATCAGCCACATTATTATATATCAAATAAAACGCTAATGCTGGGTCAATTTGCTTACCAGCTTCGGGTTCTTCTACAACAATTCTACCATCAGCTAATATCTTTAGTATAGTCTTTTTCTTGGAACCCATTGAAGATGCTGACACCTAGTCTAGATAAGTTTAATACTAAGTAGCATAGTTACTTTAATAAAAAGGTTTTTGTTTCATTATTTGAGGTGTTTTAAATGTATCCAATAAAGGTTAAGGCTATTGAGTGGACTGGAAAGGGTGTTAAGTGGCTTAACACTAATCTTTTACCTCATCAGGAGGTTTACGAGGAGAGTAGTGATTATGAACGTGTTGCGAAAGCTATAGAATCTATGGAGATTAGAGGTGCTCCAGCAATTGGTGTGGCAGCAGCATTTGCGGTAGCAGCTGCAGTTGTTAATGCTGATATAGATGATGTTTCTAAACTAAGATTGCTTGCTGTAAAGGCTATTGAAAGACTTAGCAGAACAAGGCCAACAGCCTACAACCTTTTCTGGGCCTTGGAGAGAATGAGAAAAGTTGTGATGAAAGAGTATAGCAATGGAGATGAGTTGAGAAAAGCTATTGTCAATGAGGCTTTAAAGATTTACAATGAAGATATTGAAACAAATATAAAAATTGGTGAAATTGGTGAAAAGCTTATAGAAGATGGAGACACTATTCTAACACATTGCAATGCAGGTGCATTAGCTACAGCAGCTTTTGGAACAGCACTTGCAGTAATTAGAGTTGCGTGGTACAAGGGAAAAAGAATTAGTGTTATAGCTACAGAGACAAGACCTGTTTTGCAAGGTGCTAGACTAACGGTTTGGGAATTGAGAAAAGAGGGCATACCTGTAACCCTAATAACAGATAACATGGTTGGATATGTTATGTATAGAAAACTTGTTAACAAGGTTATTGTTGGTGCAGATAGAATTTTGGGAGATGGCCATGTGATAAACAAAATAGGTACATACACTATCGCAATAGCTGCAAAAAGACATGGAATACCATTCTATGTGGCTGCACCAACATCTACATTTGATTTAAGATCTAGAATAGATGAGGTGAAGATAGAGGAAAGAAATCCTGATGAAGTTAGAAAGGTTCTAAATAGAGCACTTATAACGATAGAGGATGTTAATGTGCTGAACCCGGCATTCGATATAACACCACCAGATTTGGTTACAGGTATTATAACTGAAAAAGGTATTGTTACAGAACCTTATACAGAGAACATAAAGAAGCTGTTTTCCCTTTAAACTTCATTTAGATAGTACAGATTTCTTCAGCTTACTACCCCATCTACTTTTTCTTAATCGCGCTAATAATTTTTATTGCGTCATCAATTTTCTCTTCAACTACAGTACCAGTAACTATTATATCTGCACCAGCATTTACGATTTCCAATGCCTTGCTATAATCTCTAATGCCTCCACCAACAATTAGTATTGTATCATCAATAGCTTTCTTAACTTTTTCAACAAAATATGGTGGTACAGGTTGTGGTGCACCAGACCCTGCTTCTAGATAAACAAATTTCATGCCTAAAAACTTTGCTGCTAAAGCATATGCTACACCTATTCCAGGTTTGTCGTAGGGTAAAGGCCTTGCTTTTCCAATTACACTTACAGATGTATTTGCATTGCCAACAACTATATAGCCTGTAGGCAAAACCTCTAAACCAATTCTTTTTATAAGAGGTGCTGCAGTAACATGGGCTCCAACTATGTAGTATGGATCGTCAGAATTAAGCAACGATATGAATAGTATTGCATCAGCATTTCTAGCAAGACCCATTGGATTTCCTGGAAAGAGTATTGATGGAACATTGAATTCCTCAACAAGCTTCACAATTCTTTCAACATCATCAACATAAACTTGGAGACTACCACCAACAAGTATAGCATCTGTACCAGCATCAACAACTTTTCTTAAGGCATTTGAGAACTCCTTCAAATTTTCTATTTTCTCAGGATCTACTAAGGTAAAGTGAAGTTTTAGCCCCTTATCAACACCACTTCTTATCATCTCATATACTTTGCCTCTAAACCTCAAAACACTTCACCATCCACATTAATACTTAACACTTTCATGATTATACTACTTTCTCAATACACTACTTAAATGTTTTCGTAACGTTTTTGAGAATCCCTGCAACGCTATCTCCAACACAATATCTTTTATTGTGCTAAGATCCAGCTCTAATTTAGTTATCTTCTGCTCTTTATAGGCTATGTAAAAACCTATCACATGATAACATGGATACCCTCTTTTACCTTGAATAAAGTGAATCACGAAATCTGTACAAGTGCAAAGCCTGCAAGGAGAAACTACATAGTCTTTGTTAAAACCTTTGAAAACATTTATGGTTACACCAGAGTTTTTATCTACTAGCAAAACAAATCTTCTATTTCTCAACGCCTCTAACAATTTGTCATAATTTTTAAATCTATTCACATTATCTTCAATACATAGATCATTTACATTACTTCACCAATTCTTCAACATCATACTATAAAACTTATAAACAGTGCTATAAATACAGATGGTAGAATAGGAAAGAGGTCTAAATAATGTCATCAAGAAGAAGAAGAACAGGACCTGGCTTAGCAAGTTATGTAGGGTTAATAAGATTCTATGAGGAAGTCGAAGAACAGATTAAGCTAAATCCATACCTTATACTATTTATCGCAATAGCAACTTCAATACTTGCAATAGCTCTCACAAAACTTTTCCCACCACCAGTATAAAACACTGCTAAATCGCTTTAACAAGACAACAAAAGAATAATAACCATTTAAAACTAAATTCCATTAGGTCCCTGGCCCACAAGCTGCTACGGAGCAAATCCGAGGAAACACCATCCTCCGCACAGCACCAGAGCCCCGCAAGGGGCTAGGGTAACACCCTAGGCTCTGGCACAGAAACGACACAACTGCAAACCAATGAAGATGAAGCGGCGAGGTCCCCTAGGTAACTAGGGGACAGAAAACCCGCAGATGAGGTTTGCAGATGTGGTGAAACGGCCATCCTCTGGGGAGTAAGGAAAAACCCCGATGAATAGCTGTGTGAAGGGGGTGAAACCGCTATAGCCAAATGCAGCTAAAAACAAAAGATGGGTTATTGTGGGCCAGGGACCATTCTTCTACACATTGTTCACAGTGGTTTCTCAATTTTTCCTATACCTCGAAGCAAAATGAGGTTAAATCTAAGCTTACCATGTTTAAATTTTTATGAGCGTTACAAGCTCACGAGAAAACATAGACTAAGCAAACACATAACACTAAATTAAATGACAATATTTAGGACATCAGAATATCTTTAAAAATCTGAGAAGATTGCGTATTAGAAACTGTTACAGACACTAAAACTAAACAACTTCCAAGCATTCTTGGATATAGTATTTTTCAAAGCAGCTATACAAGGTTTCTTAAAAGTAAATTGTGCAGGATTTAACTGATTAGTAATTGATATAGCTTCGCTAATTTATTGAGAGCTTTTCCACAGGAACCAACGGGGTTAGTAATACTAAAACAAGTGTTGATTGCTGATCTGTATTTGTTACTAGCTAGGAGTCAGAGCCCTAGACTTCATATGTATTTTGATGTAAATATCCAAAAACTATAAATCAATGAATTATTTTATATTGTTTGTATAATGATCTTGAAATAGTTTGAATATTACTTTAATACTATTTTTGCAGTTTATATTTATCTTGAAATATATAATGGTTTATGTTGTGTTTCTGTTTTGAATCAGCCTCTGAGTATGTTTATATGCAGCAAGTGAACCTGTGGGGTCTCTGTTTAAGTGGGTAAAAAGTGTTCTCTACAGGAACTGAAGGGGTTCAATAATATTTGTTGTTTCTGAAACAGCTATTAGTTGGACTAATCTTGGTATAAACTTCTTTTCTTTTGAATATCTTGCTAAGGGTTTAATCAAGTGTTTTTGTGCATGTAGAGGAGGTAAATACATTTTGCTTTCTACTTGCCTTGGCTTTTCTTTGCAAGTAAGTTTTGGGTTGAAGTCTACATACCCACATTTTTCACATTTGTACCCCTTACCAAATCCTTTTTTACTCATTTTTGAACCACATTGCGGACATGTTGGTGATGTACATATAAATTCTCTTAATGTTTTAAGCACCACCATTTTTTCAACATGAAAGACTGCAAGCTCATTCCATTTCTTCACATGTCCCTGTACCTCAACAAGGTCTCCAACACTTAATTTCTCTGCTATTCTATTTAACTGAGATGGTTTGAAGAATACCAAAACTATTTCACCTGTACCATCAAAAGCTTTTATAATTACTGCCCCTCCTCTTATACGATAAGGCTTAGAACCTATAACAATTTTTGCTTTTCCTGTTCTAAACGGTTTCAAATCACTAACACTTCTTTGCATAGCATGAGCATCTGTTGCCTGGTTACTTCTAAATATTGTCCAAGCTACTACAGGTTCACATGTTTTTATAATACTCAACGCTTTTTTCACATCTGATGGGGTTTCTCCTCTAACACCATATAGAACTGGGTCAAAACCTCTTGGAGTTATCAAAACTCTTTTCTCATTATAGTCATAGTTGTTAAATGTTGAATTCTTGGTTATGGAGTCAAAAACTTTTACACTATTCTCATCAACACATCTTTTAGTTCCATAGAATTTCTTTGATCTATAGGTTAAGAGCTCGTATGTGTAATCATCCTCCTTGTAAAACCATGCAATAGCTGCTAAAGCCCCTATAACACCGCGACCACTATACCTTTGAGAAAAGATAATACCTCTCTCTTCAAACTTTTTCTTCAAATAATCATCAAATATAATAACATCTGTTAAAGCTTTTTCATAAATCCATGTTAACTCACTTGAAACATTTGTTGCTATTACAAGTCCAGGCTCAAAATCTGGTGTAACAAGATCAAATTCCTTAGTCATTGAATCTATGTATTTATCAACAATGCTTTCAACAATGAGCAAAACATTTTCAGCATTTTCCAATTGATCGCATTTTGTACAAAACCTTATTGCTATTGCACCATTGCCTCGCGTTTTCCAAGGTATAGAAGGGTTTAATCTAACAAGATTTGGATAGTCAATTAAAAACACGTTACCTATCTTCTTAGGCAATTCGTTTAAAACATATGTGGCTAAATGTGTTGTACAGCCATATTTAAGTAAATCAAAATCGTCTAAACCTAGGTGAACACAACAAATATTGCTATTATAATTCATTGCATCATCGTTTGTGTTTAGCGATGCATTAATTACTTATTGTTTTTTGTGGACACTATTATCATTGTTATTGTTGATCTAACCTTGGGAATTTTTCTAATCTTTGATGAGACAATATCCTTTAGCTTCTCAATGGTGTCTGCCTCAATTTTTGCATATAGGTCATAGATTCCATAAACTATAAAAGCTTCTTTCACACCTTCCACATTCTTTATTTCTGCCAATACCTCATCCTCGGCTCCAACATCTGTATTAATCAATATTAACGCTTCTGGCATAGCACAAATCACATTAATATAAAGCTTTCATGTGTTAGGTATATAAATTTTATATGGGTATTAAAAAATTGTTGTTTAGCAAAAAGCTAGTGGGAATAGCTACGTTGTTGCACAGGTGAGATAAACGATAAACATATTTATATATTCGAAACATGAAGATGATCCTAATCTATGCACAGCTGAGAAGCTGATCAGATATGGAATTGCGAAGCAAATACATAGGTATAGCGAAATACCAGATTGTTCAATAGTTCTAAATCCTTTGGCAAACAAATATTTGAAGTCTTCTGACAGAATATACATAGAGAAGTGTGGTATTGTAGCAATAGATGTTTCATGGAAAAGAGGCTTGAAGATTCTAAGAAAAATTAGAAAGGGTAATCACAGAGTTTTGCCAATATTGATAGCAGCAAACAATATCAACTATGGAAAACCATTCAAACTAAGCACTGCAGAAGCACTAATAGCAGCACTACTTACAACAGGTTTTCATGAAGAGGCAATGAAAATAGCATCGCTATTCAAATGGGGTCAGCAATTCATAGAGTTAAACAAAAATCGCATAGAAAGATACATGTTAGCTCAATCCGATGAAGAGCTAGAGCAAATTCAAAGAGAATTATTCAGCATAAGCATTTCGCAAAATATTAAAATAATTGATTTATTACACAAATACGTAGTAGAAACTTAGCAAAATACTAAATTGCAAAGCTAAAAACATTTAATAGCTCAGCTCTTAAAGAATTTGATTGGGCCCGTCGTCTAGTCTGGTAGGACGCCGCCCTCACAAGGCGGAGGTCCGGGGTTCAAATCCCCGCGGGCCCACCAATCAAAAAGATCAAAATGCATAACCTTTTTGTTGTGACGCACTCTTATATTTTCAGCTATGTAATAAGGTTTGTGAGTGTTTGCTATGGATCCTTGCGAAAGATTACGCAACTATATTGCAAATTTTAAAGAGAGTTTGAAAACACTTAAAGTAGTTGATTCAGAAGCTGAAAAGCTTTTGGATAATGCTGTTAGGTATTACCAAGATTCTCGCTACTATCTTGAGAAAGGTGATTGCATAACAGGTCTTGTAGCAATATCTTATGCAGAGGGTATTTTGGATTCTTTGAGGGAGCTGGGCTTAGTTGAATTTTCTTGGGTTAAAGCAAAGGAGGTGAGGGTTTTGGCTGCAGGCTCTTTTGACATTATTCACCCTGGTCATGTAGAGTTTCTTAGGTGGGCTTCTTCGCTTGGTGACAAGCTATATGTTGTTGTGTCTAGAGATTCTAGCTATAAGAGGCTTAGAGGCTATGAACCAATATTTAGCGATGTTGATAGAGCTTTTGTTGTTAACTCTATTCGATATGTTTACAAAGCCTCTATAGGTTCTGAAGAAGATTTTCTGAAACCTGTTGAGGAGATAAAACCTGATTTAATTGCTCTTGGACCTGATCAAATTGATGTGGAGTTTTTGGAGAAGTTGCTTAGGGAAAGAGGATTAAATGCCAAGGTTGTTAAGCTTAGTAGCAGAGTTTATGGCTACTCCTCGTCAAGCATTAAGGAGAAGGTGTGTAGAGTTTGGTGTAAAAATATTTGATTTTCACATGTTGTATGCTAAAGTAACAGAGTCTAGAAGATTTGGTGTAAGAACTGTGGCATCTCCAATTCCTAGAAACTTTCTTCTTTTCTCAATCTCATTGGCTAGACTTGCTATAGCGTTTTTCTCTCCATGAACTAGAATTATTCTTGATGGCTTTGGCTGCACATGTCTAAGATAATCAAGTAGCTGATGTCTATCGGAATGTCCTGAAAACCCCTCTATCGAATACACCTGCATTTTAACTCTAAGAATCTCGACTTTGCCTTTTTCATTCACAAATGCTATTTCTCTAGCACCATCTCTTATTCTTCTACCCAGAGTTCCCTCAACTTGATAATTAACAAATATCATGCTATTATTTGGATTGGGGGCCATGAGCTTAAAATACTCTACAGCAGGTCCACCTGTAAGCATTCCAGATGATGCTATTATTATTGCTTGTTGCGGAGACTCAACAATTTCTGTTCTTGGCTCTCTCCCCTCTAACCTAACAAATGTTTCAAAATCAAATGGGTTTTCACCACCTCTAAGTCTTTTTCCAAGGTCTTTTGATAGCAAATCAGGGTATGCAGTATGTATTGCTGTAACCTCATGAACCATACCCTCTATATAAACAGGTATTTTAGGTATTTTCCCCTGTCTCATAGCATCTGCAAGTATCACCATAACTTCTTGTGCTCTTCCAACACTTAGAGTTGGTATTAAAACCTTTCCACCCTTGTTATATGTGTCCAAAACTATTTTCAGCAGCTCATTCTCAGCCTCTTCCCTCCTTGGCTGATCAGTTGCTCCATATGTGCTCTCCATTATTATTGTGTCAACACGTGGAAACTCATAATCTGCTCTATCAAGTAACCTGGTTTTGCCAAATTTTAAGTCACCAGTGTAAACAATGTTGTGAAAACCGTTGCCTATATGCAAATGGACTATAGCAGAACCAAGTATGTGTCCAGCATTGTAGAGTGTAAGTCTTATGTCAGGAGCTATATCTGTTACAACATTGTATTTTAGAGCTACTGTATGCAGAAGCATCTTCTCAACATCTCTCAAGCTAAAGGGCGGCTCAACACCCTCTCTCTCAGTTACTTCCAAAAAGTCTTTTAGTAAAAGCGTTGTAAGATCTCTTGTGGCCTCGGTCATGTACACTGCTCCATTGAAACCATATTTAAATAGATATGGCACAAGACCTGCGTGATCCAAGTGTGCATGAGTTACTATAACAGCGTCTATATCCTCTGGATCAATTCCTATGAGATCTATTCTTGGAAAGGCATTTGGAGACAAGCCTCTTCCAGGATTCAATCCAAAATCTAGCAAAATCTTGCTTTCAGCAGTTTCAACAAGCACAGCTGATCTACCAACTTCTTGTGCTGCTCCAAGAAATGTTAATCTTACATAGTTACTTCCATTCTTTGCCAGTAGAACATCTCTATGTATAGCCTCTCCCAAAGCCCTTAAAAACTTTAGTCTATAATCGCTTTCAGATAGATAACCACTCATAATCTCCTCATATACTCTCGATCTCATGGGAGGTGATCTAATTATTTTAGGTCTCCAACCAGTGTAAACAAGTATTTGATTAGCCTTCTCCTCCACAAGCTGCGTGTTCCTAGCCTTTATCACAACTTCTCCAAGAACTTCATCAAGCTCAATACTCTCTATTCCAGCTTCAGCTGGTACAACACTCTTTATATACTCTATAACCTCTTTCCCCTGTTTTCTTATTGATGGATCTGTTCTAATAACAATTCTCTTCTTTATTAGCTTAGCAATTTGGGAAACGATATCTCCCTGTTCCAGCAAAAACTGTGGGTTTTTAACATAAACAGCTATTTCAGGTCCTTCAAATTCTAGTCTTGTTAGCTGTGCTGCTGGAGGCATCATCTTGAATATTACTGATCTTATGTATGAAAGATCTATGTTAAAGCTCATGCTTCTTATCTACCGAGAATTTTTTTAATATCATCAACAGTGTATGTGTATTCTCTATAGAAATCCTTTCCAATTACAGCAACATCAACTCCAACACCACCAGTAAAAACATCTCTAGCAATAGCTGTTGCAACAGCTTTAACTGCAAGAACAATGGATTTATCAACATCTAGATCTGGTCTATACTCAGCTTCTATAATTCCTATAGCTGTTGGCGATCCAGATCCAGTTGCTGTAAATCTTTCCTCAGTTACATCACCAAATGGCTCTATAGCAAAGATTTTAGGACCTTCATAGTAGTCGTAGCCTCCTAGAATTAGCTGAACAATGAATGGAAAGTACTTGTACTCATTTAGTATTAATCCTAGTAGAGAGGCCATGCTTTTTAGTGGCATGGGTCTATTATTCAATATGTAGTAGTATGCAGCCTGAGCTCTTATATAATCAGCAAGTGTTTGAGCATCTGCAACAAGTCCTGCAACAGTCATTGCAACTCTATCACTTATTTTAACAATTTTCTTCACATTCTTGTGAGCAACATAGATACCTGATGTAGCCTTTTTATCTGATGCTAAAACAACATGGCTATTGAATGCTATGCCAATTGTTGTTGTACCTTTATACACTTTTTCAATTACTTCCTTTAGCATTTCCTCGTTTTGATATTGAGTTTCTAAACCATGATAATACATGTTCAAAACCCTTTTCTATAGAAAGCTTTTTAGCAAAAACACCTGTAGCAAGTATCTTTTTATTGGAAAGCTTAATAAGTTTCTATGCTCCACAAAAAAGCTGTGGGTGTTTCATCTGTCTGCCTTGCATGAGATAACACTGCCCAAGAGATTTGTTGTTGGCGGCAATGTGCTTGAGAAGGTTTCTGAGTATGTTCTTAGTGTTGTTCAATGCTCAAAAGCATTAATTGTTACAGGATCTAGCGAAACTGCTAGATATGCGAGTATTGTTTATGATGGGCTTAGAGATGCTCATGTTGATAGCTGGATTGTTTCAGTCAAGTCTTCTACAATTGGCGAGGTTAATAGAGTTGTTGAGGTAGTTAATGAGGTTGAGGCGGATGTTGTTATTGGTGTAGGTGGTGGAAAGGCTATTGATGTTGCCAAGTATTCTTCGTACATTGCTGCAAAACCCTTTGTCAGTATACCAACAGCTCCTTCGCATGATGGAATAGCATCGCCATTTGCATCAATAAAAGATGTTAACAGGGTTACATCTGTAAAAGCCTCAACACCTGTGCTCGTAGTAGCTGATGTGAATGTTATGGCGAAAGCCCCGAGAAGAAATATCGTGGCTGGCTGTGGCGACTTAATTGGGAAGTTTTCAGCTGTTTTGGATTGGAGACTTGCTCACAAGCTTAGAGGAGAGTACTATGGCGATTATGCAGCTTCCCTATCTCTCTTATCAGCAAAGCACATTGTTAAATATAGTAAAATGTTTAGTGCTAGGCAAATACCATTGGAAGCTGTAAGAGTTTTGGTAGAGGCTTTGATAAGTAGTGGTATTGCAATGGCTATTGCAGGTTCAACAAGACCTGCTAGCGGTTCTGAGCATCTCATTGCACATGCAATAGATGTTGTTGCAAACTTTCCAGCTCTTCATGGTGAAGAGGTTGGAATTGGTAGTATAATAGCTCTTTATCTACATGGAAAAAACTGGAGAAGAATTAAGAAGATGCTTAGTGATATGGGGGCACCAACAAAAATATCTCAAATAAATGTGTCTAGAGAGCAAATGGTTAAAGCACTTACAATAGCTCACACAATAAGACCAGAGAGATACACTATCCTAGGGGAAAAAGGGTTTAGTGAGGAAGCTGCAGAGAAAATAATTGATGCACTGGAGCTTGTATAACACCCAAAATTTGCATGTTGCTGCAAAATGCTTTGCCATATCCAAAAACTGTTTTTGGATTTTTAATAAGTCTTTGTCTACTTCTTCTCAGTTTCTTTCTCAAATTTCTCTATGTACATAACTGTGTTGTATTTTCCTATGAACCTATATATCTCCTCAGCTACAATGGCTTTAACCAGCTGCAAATCCCTGTCGAGGAGAATCTCCTTTGGAACTTCTATTGTTACAGAATTGGTGTTTTGATCTATAGATACTTTGAATCTGTCCAACGGTATTCTCCTATATCTTCTATGAAGCAAATGCCTTATCTTTTCAGAGTCATCTTCAATAATTTTAACTATTTTGTATGTGCATAGAAGGGTTTTTCCTGCAAGTGGATGGTTAAAGTCTATAAGCACTCTACCACCTGTAACAGCTTTCACAACTCCAACTTGCCCATTTAGCTCAACAGTTTTTCCAACTTCTGGAATAATGTTATTTCTTATGAGCTCTCTAACACTAACTATTTTAACTTTTGAAGAGTCTCTCACACCATATGCTTTCTCAGGTGGTATTTCAACTTGCATCTCCTTTTCAGCTTCGCCAAAATTTTCAATATGCTCCTCCAATCCTCTAATAATTCTATTCTCACCAACAATAACTAGAAGAGGCTCGTAAACTCTATCAACTTCATATTTGTTTTCCTTTTTTGCAACATCCTCAATAGTTGTTTCAATTAGTTCTCCAGTGTCCTTAGCTCTTATAACATAGTCTATTAAAATGAAACTGTTTTTGGATATGGCCATGTTGCTTAACACCCTTGCCTTTTCAGCCATATTTTATTGAAAAGCTGACCTCCTCCCCGCTCCGAAGGGTTAGAGCTTCCTTGGAGTAGCTCATCGGTTCCCCCCATCTATTCGGATTTACATTTGTCATCTGGGAGGCAGTCGGGAGGGCCAGAGCTTCCCCCATCTGAATATTCTGAGTTGCCAAACCCTCATCGATTTCTTGGGGGCAACCCATCATCAAATACCAAACACTACAAGCATTCATCATCAGTAGATAATGTGAAGCACAAAGCTTATAAGCTTTCATCCTCGCCATAAATGGCGAGACTTTCAGATGTAAAAAAGCTGTTATAAAGATATTGGATAGAGGTGTGGTTTTTGCTTGAAACAG
>ERZ1669249.171-NODE-171-length-37341-cov-5.374081_pt1 | contig 37341 bp, 39 predicted proteins | sample MGYA00579293_ERZ1669249 | MGnify/ENA primary metagenome ERZ1669249 (study PRJEB41166, sample SAMN08046057) | hot springs metagenome | biome: hot spring; feature: neutral hot spring; material: thermophilic sediment; isolation source: thermophilic sediment from... | reverse complement strand
AAAATTAATTTCATAAAGCCTAAAACCTGATAGAATGAAGACATATAAAGGTTTATTAAGAATTAACTAAGGATATTTTAAAACGGCAATTTTTACGCAAAAAGAAATTATTTCTATAAACTAAAAATAAAAGAGGGAGGCATTGCTGCCTTCCTCTTAAAGCTTAATTAATTACCTCAAATTCATCCTGAAGGTAAGAATATTTATACAATCAATTACTGCTCCTTTTATTACAGAGCTTCCTGAGACAAAATCTCCGAAAAACCACATTCCATTTTTCACAACTCCAGTTTGGTCAAATAATACTTCATTTCCCAGTTGATCAAATACTCTTACAGCCACTACTGCTTCTCCTTGAACTGTAGTAATTGGAACTATAGGCCATATAGGTAAAATAAGAAACACCCAATTAAAACTTCTTCTACTGTTTGCGCTTACAATTATAAGATCAAGCATATAGTTTGCTTCATCCTTATTTCCTGTAACCACATATCCCTTAGACATCAAGATATCAATTAGTTTTGCTCTTGCAGGCTCAATTAATCCACCATCTGGACTGTTTATTTTGTTAATGTAAATCTTAGGACTTGTTTGAGCAAAATTAAGGCTAAAAAGAAGGACTAAAGTTAAAAAAGCACTAAGAAAAATTTTAGAGTACCTCTTCATAAACCTTCACCTCCAAATTTTAGTCTAACCCTATAATAAAAAATATAGGGGTCAAAATTGGTCCCTTAAAAAATGAGTATAAAGAAGTTTTAGTTTTATAAAAAATTTAATAGCTATAAAATGCGGTATCGTTGATTAGAGATATAAATTCCTATAAAAAGTCCGCCAAGAATTAGTTCCAATATCAAAAAGAAAATTTCCTTATAAGACAGCACTATTCCAAAGAGTAAATAAGGGGTAAATTGAAAAACAAACAAAATTATTAACTGGATCCCCGTTATAAGCAAGAACTTATAAAAAACTTTCTTATTCTTTCTATAAAAACTCTCAAGATAAACAATAAAACCAAGAGCAATAAAAGAAAGAGCAATAAATAAAAACTTATCTATCACATTTATAAGATAAAAATCCCGCATTAGAAAAGAAAAGACCTTTAGATAAAAACCTCTTGAGTAGAGGAGTAAATATATCGTTATCCCTGATGAAATAATCCAAAAAAGATAATTAATCATACATGTACAAGGATCTGAAAATCTATATCATCAATTTTATCATAAGAACTAATCCCTGCTGACCTTGTCTCCATTATACAATTTTCTATAATGACCTTTTCACAAAACCTCTCCCAATTAGTAATTCCTGTCAAGGCAATACACTCATCTCTACATTAAGAGCAAGAATTTATAAAAAAGGTTGATATTTTGGCAATCATAAAGGAAAATAGGCTGAGATTGAGAAATTTTAATTCCTTTCCCCTCTATAGAAATATTCTCTCCTCAGAGAGTGCATACAAAAAAGAAGTCACTTCTTCCCAAAGATATGATAATATCCATTTCAAAAGTTCCCAATAAAAAAGGTGCCACAGGCTCAACGGACCCTACTCAGCCTCTCCCTTGCACCCTCTGAGACCTTTCATCCCAGATTCTTCCAGATTTCACAGAGGTACCGAGCTTTATCAATACCCCTGTTACTTTCTAGATCTCAAGTACTTAGTAAGGGTTTTTACCCCTTACCTTTCCTTGAGCCTCCGGGACTTACTTAGTCCCAGCCAAGTGCACTCAGGAGCCTTTCGGACCCCTTGATGCCTGTGGCAATTATAATTTTAACACAACTTTAAAAATTGTCAAGGGGTCCGAAAAAAAATTTTTAAAATTATCTCCTTAAGTAAATATGTACCACACTCCCAAGGGGCACTTTTACAGCCTCCATTATAGCTTCGGGTAGTGTGGGATGAGTATGAATAGTATCCGCTACATCATCAAGGGTCAGATTATTTTGTATAGCAAGGGCAAGTTCAGCGATCATTACTGAAGCCTCAGGGCCTATAATTTGAGCTCCTATTATTACTTTATCTTCTTTTCTTGCAACCACCTTTACAAAACCATCGGTAGCATTCATGGATACTGCTTTTCCATTAGCAGAAAATGGAAATTCTCCTGTTATTACATCTATACCTTGTTCTTTTGCCTCTTCCTCGGTAAGACCACAGGCTGCAATTTCTGGAGATGAGAATATGGCCCAGGGTACTACTCTATAATCCATCTTTTTATTTTCTCCTGCAATGATCTCTGCTACTACTTCTCCTTCCTTCATTGCCTTGTGAGCAAGCAAAAGTCCACCTATAACATCACCTATAGCATATACATTTTTAACATTTGTCCTTAGATATTCATCCACTACTATTCTTCCCCTATCCACATTAACTCCTATGTTTTCAAGCCCTATATTGTCTGAATTTAATTTTCTTCCTATGGAAACTAAAACCTTTTCGCTCTCCAAAACTTCTCCTGTAGATAAAGTAGAATAAACTTTTCCATCTTTTACTTCCACACTTTCTATTTTTGCTCCTACCTTAACCTCAATACCTTTTTTGTTTAATATTCTCTGAAGGTAATTGGCTACTTTTTTATCCTTCAAAGTTGGAACTACTTGAGGCATCATTTCTACTATGGTAACCTTAGTACCAAAAGTACTATAAAAGGTTGCAAATTCAATACCAATAGCACCTGCTCCTATGATTACTATATCCTTAGGTATTTCTCCAAGAGTCAAAGCATCATCAGAAGTTAAGACATTTTTTCCATCAATTTTAAAGGTAGGAATCATAGCTGGTTCTGAGCCTGTAGCAATTACAATATTTTCTCCTTGAACTATTTCTTTACCTTCGGAAGTTTCTATTTCTACTGTTTCATTGTCAATTATTCTACCTCTTCCCTTTTTTATTACTACTTTTCTTGACTTTAACAAGTATTCAACCCCTGATACAAGTTTTTTTACTACATTTTCCTTCCAAGAGTAGATACCATTTACATCAAAAGAATAAGAGTCTACATTTACACCAAAAGTTTTTGCTTCCTTTACGGTATGAAATACCTCTGCACTCTTTAGAAGAGCCTTAGTAGGAATACAACCTCTATTCAGACAAGTCCCACCAAGCTCCCTTGCCTCAATGATACATACCTTTTTCCCTAAGTCTGCTGCCCTTATAGCTCCCACATAACCTCCAGATCCTGCCCCTAAAAATATCACATCAAACTTTTCCATCCCCTTTAATCCTCCTACGAAATTATTTTTTCATTCTTTTCTATTAATTCTACCCATCCTTCATAGTCTATACAAGGGAAAAGGCTTAAACTCTCAGAATATCCCCTTGCTTCTAAATCCTCTTTTAAAGCAAAAACTGAAACTCCACTTTTAATAAACTCTTTTGTAGTCTCATCTATAGCATATAAAACCCCATCCTGAACAAAAAGAATAGTGTCTCCCTCTACTGCAAGTTCTATAATTCTTTTACTAATTTCTTCCCTTGGACTTTTCTTTATAATTATTAATGCCATATCTTTTCACCCCTTTAGAAGATTATTACCCTATCAAAGGAATGGATAAATTCTGAAACTTCATTCTGAGATATAATCTTTGCTTTCCATGTGGGCTCAACATCTTCTTCTTTTATTTTTCTCTTTTCCAAATCTTCTTTCACTACATAAATTGGAGTTCCATATCTTTCAAGATATTTAAAGGACATACTCAAAGAGAGACACCCTAAATTTTCAGGATGGGTATTTTTATTTACTGCTACCACTGCATCTTCCATAAGGAGAATAGAAGGCTCCAGATCTTCTCCATACATACCAAAGGCACTTCTTAGTGCCTCATTTACCCATATAGATCCAGCTGGACTCTGGTAAACTACAAAGAGAACTCTTTTCATAAATATTTCCTCCCTTACGGCATCAAGTTTACATATCTGTCTGCATTAAATATTAAAGAAGCCATCTCTGGAACACCAGAGAATTTTGGACCTTCTACAGCATTCTCAGAACTAATACCTCTATACTCAGCACAAAGGCCACAAATATGTATTTCAACTCCCTTTTCAGAAAGTTCTTTCATCTTCAAAGGAATATTCCTATCAACCCTTAAAGGTTTTACCTTTGAGTTTATCGAAAGCACTGAATCGGCAAACAAGAAGATGGATACTTTATGACCCCTTTTAAGTGCTGCTTCTGCAAGATGAATAGCTGTATCCAAATCCTCATAGGTATAAGGTGGGACATTTACTTGAATAACAATATACATAATCTTAACCTCCTATTTTCTTGCATATAAATACCAATACATGAACCAATTACCAAGTACAAAAAAGATTGTAGCAAGGATAGAACTCAAAGCAAGATGGGGGAGTCCAGATAATATATGACCTATATTACAACCAGCAGCAACCCCTGCTCCAAAACCCATCAAGATCCCACCAAGAATAACTTGTAAATATGTCTTTGGATCCTTGGGAACTCTTAATTTAAATTCCTTAGAAGCAACAGCAGATATAAATGCACCTATAATTATTCCAAGAACCTCCATTCCAATCCAATTATAGGGAACTCCTGCTACAGTACCTTTCAAAAGATTTACCCATCCACCAGTAATCCCAAGGGCATAAGTCTTTTGAGATAAATATCCAAGGATCCCTACAACTCCAAGGGCAATTCCACCTGTAAGCCAGTTTAATCCCGAAACTTGCCTTTCGGTAGTCTTAGTGCCCCAAATATAAACAGCAAGAAGAATTGCAAAAATAATAGCTACAATCCAGGGATTTATACCAAAAACATTTGCAATAGTTGGACTAACCTTTCCTTCTACTGCGTTGTATATACCTGGATCTTGCATAGTTACAGTAATAGGAGATCCAAACCAAGAATTAACAAAATTCAAGACCCCACCTCTCACTGCTGCGGCAGTAACTCCAAAGGAAAGACCCGCTAAAATTGCAGTAATGTATCCCTCTCCAATTCTATAAGTCACACCACTGGCGCATCCACCTGCAAGAACCATACCCATTCCAAATAAAAATCCACCTATAATTTGAGCCAATGGAATAAAGGGAAGAGGATTAAGCTTTATCCATCCCAAAGACGCCACAAGATGAAAACCAAGGGTTTCTAAAAGAATAGCTACAGCAGCCATCTTAGCAAGGTAATTGTCTTTATTAAACTTAATATCCCTTATAGCAGAGTTAAAGCACATCCTTGATCTCTGCAAAACTACGCCAAAAAGAATACCCACTATTAAACCTTGCCAAATCATTCATAATCCCTCCCCTTTAGTTAATTTTACTTATAATTTCTTAATGAGAATTCTCCATTCGCTTGGTCCTATTTCCTCAATAGCCAAAACTTCTCCTCCTACCTCTTTAACCCCTTGAAGAATCCTTTCCTTAGAGAGAGGATAATCAATAAGAACCTCAAGAATCTCTCCAGACTGCATTGTCTTCAGCTTTCTTTTGGTTTCCACATCAGGAACTGGACAAACCTCTCCTCTCACGTCAAGGGTATAGTTAGGTTTTACATCCATAAAAAATCACCTCCAAATCGTTAAAACTTTAACGATATATTATAAATATGCTTATTTAATTAGTCAAGATATTAATATAATTAATAAAATTTGATAAAAATTAGATTAAAATATTTAGAAGTAAAATGTTCGATAAAAATATTCATGAAATTTTCATTAAAAATAACTTAAAAGTTCTATTGAATTTTTCATAAAAATTTTTTATAATTTTAAAGTAGAGGGGTGACATAGATGTCAAGAAGTAAAAAGAAAGTAACCATAAGCGATATAGCTAAAAAGGCAGGAGTCTCTGTAGGAACTGTATCAAGAGTATTGAATAAGGCAGACAATGTAAACGAAGAAATAAAAGAAAAAGTGTTAAAAGCTGCAATTACATTAGGATATGAAATGGAGATAAAAAGGAGAGGTACTCTTGGGACAGTAGGATTTGTAATAAGGGAACTGGAAAACGATCCTACTCAAAATGTTTACTTCTCAGCCATATTAAGAGGAGCGCAAAAAAGAACTGAAGAATTAGGGGGAAGATTAATATACACAGTAGTTCAAAACACCGACGATAAAATTAGAGAAGTGGTTTCAAAAGTTAAAAGCCTAAAGGTAGACGCCCTACTCTTAGTAAATTTATCCAACGCTAAATTAGTAGAAGAAATACTAAAATTATCCATACCCTCAGTAGTAATGGAAGACTATTTCCCTGAATTGGAGGTAGATTGTATAACTACTGATGCCTTTGACGGAGCATGTAAAGTCGCCAAATTTCTCTTAGAAAAACACAAAAAAATTGCCTTTATTGATGGGCCTCAAGATCAATATGATGTAGTTCAAAGAGCAGCAGGCTTTATCTTTACCTTAGAAAGAATGGGAAATCCTATAGATCCAGACCTTATTGAATATAGTGATTTATTGCCAGAAGGTGGTTATAGAGCCATGAAAAAACTTTTAGAAAAAGGAAAAAAATTCACAGCCGTATATTGCACCAACGATCATTCTGCTATTGGGGCTATAAGAGCTATTAAAGAAGAGGGATTAAGAATTCCAGAAGATATATCTATTGTGGGAAATGATGATATAGATATAGCTCAACATTTAGATCCTCCATTGACCACTGTAAGGGTATTTAGAGAAACTCTTGGCAAAGTAGCAGTAGATCACTTATATAACAGAATTATTAATCCCTATGATGTGGTTCTAAAAATTGTAATTCCTGAAGAGTTAGTAATAAGAAAAAGTACTATCTAAGGGGAGGTGATACTTTAAAAAAGTTTAAAGTCAAAAATTTTCAATTTTCTCTTTTCAAAATCTTTTAAGGGGGAGTGAGGTATGAAAAAATTTTCAATTATTCTAATTACTTTATTCGTTTTAGTTCTTTTAAGTATTGGCGGGGCTCAGGAGAAACCAAAAATCACCATATGGGCATGGGATCCTAACTTTAACATCCCAATAATGCAAGAAGCTGCACAAAGATATAAGAAAATTAATCCTAATGTAGATTTTGATATAGTAAGTATGGCTAAAGCAGATGTAGAGCAAAAATTAAATACTGTTCTTGCCTCTGGAGTAAAAACTAATCTCCCAGAAATAGTATTAATAGAAGACTACAATGCCCAAAAATATTTAACCTCTTATCCAGGTGCCTTTGCAGATCTTACTAACCATTTCAACTATAAAGAATTTGCCCCATATAAAGTACAACTTATGACTGTAAAAGGAAGAGTATATGGTGTTCCTTTTGACTCAGGAGTTACAGGTTGGTTCTATAGAAGAGATTACTTCAAACAAGCAGGACTTGATCCAGCAAAACTTCAAAATATAACTTGGGAAAAATTCATAGAAATCGGAAGAACTTTAAAACAAAAAACTGGAAAATACATGATATCTGGAGATCCATTTGATGGAGGATTAATGAGAATATTATTGCACTCCGCTGGAAGCTGGTACTTTGATAAAGATGGAAATATCACCATATCCAATAACGAAGTACTAAAAGAAGCTGTAAAACTTTACAAGACTCTAAGAGATTCTGGAATATCAAAAGAAGTTAGCGGATGGAATGAATGGGTTGCATCTTTTAATAGTGGTGAGGTTGCTTCTGTAATCACCGGAGTATGGATCATAGGTTCTATTAAGGCTGCAAAAGATCAATCTGGTAAATGGGGCGTACTTCCTATTCCAAGACTTAACGTTCCTGGAGCAGTAAATGCGTCTAACCTTGGTGGATCTAGTTGGTATGTGCTCCAAAACTCCAGGTATAGAGACGTAGCTATAGACTTCTTAAAACAAATATATGCAAAAGATGTGGATTTCTATCAGAAGATATTAATTGAAAGAGGAGCTGTAGGAACATGGCTGCCTGCTCAAAGAGGATCCGCCTATACTGCAGCTGATCCATTCTTTGGAAATCAAAAAGTATTCACCTACTTCTCTACATGGATGAAGAAGGTTCCTGCTATTAATTTTGGACTTTACACCTATGAAGCAGATGCAGCTATAATGGGAGTAATGCCTGATGTGTACAATGGGAAATTGACAATTGATGAAGCTCTCAAAAAAGCAGAAGAACAACTTAAGAATACCATAGGTAAGTAATATTTGGGGGGAAGTTTAAACTTCCCCCTTTCCAAAAGGGGGAATTTAAAAAATGAAAATTACATATAAAAGATATCTTGACCTATGGGGATGGTTATTTGTCATATTTGCTTTATTCTTATTAACTCTTTTTCTTTTATATCCTATTTTTTACTCTTTATATCTTTCTACTTTTACCACAAGAGGAATAGTTCAAACTTTTGTCGGCTTTGGAAATTACCTAAGACTAATTAAAGACTCAAATTTTATCCTTGCTCTTAAAAACACTCTTATCATTTTAATAATTCAAGTTCCTATAATGCTTTTCTTAGCTTTAATTCTTGCTGTCATATTGAATAATCAGAAGATAAAGTTTAATGGATTTTTTAGAACCGCTATTTTTCTTCCTGCAGTAACCTCTTTAGTAGCTTATACAGTGCTTTTTAAAATGATGTTTACCACCGACGGCCTGATAAATAGATTTTTAATCTCCTTAGGACTAATATCTAAGCCTATTCCATGGCTTTTGGATCCTTTTTGGGCAAAGGTAACTTTAATTTTTGCGCTTACATGGAGATGGACAGGCTATAATATGATTTTTTATCTTGCTGGCCTTCAAAACATCCCTACCGAGATATATGAAGCAGCAGAAATAGATGGTGCAAACAAATCTGTTCAATTTTTTAAAATCACTATTCCTCTGCTCAAACCAATTATCATATTTACATCTATAATGTCCACTATAGGTACTTTACAACTTTTTGATGAACCTATGAACCTTGCAGCAGGTGTAGTTACCGGATCAAGTGTAGGACCAGGAAACTCACTTCTTACTCCTTCGGTATATATTTATAATATTTGCTTTAAGTATGCACCAAACTTTGGTTATGCCTCAGCAGTCTCCTATATTTTAGTTTTAATTGTTGCTATTTTATCCTTCATCCAATTAAGAACGGTAGGTGAAAGAGAATGAAAAGGTTAAAAACAAGTACTATTTTTACTTATTTATTTCTCATAATAGTATCTTTTATCTCTCTTTTTCCATTTATATGGATGATCATCGGAACTACTAATAAATCAGTAGATATTTTGAGAGGCAAGTTTACTTTTGGAAACAATCTATTAGAAAATTTTCAAAATCTTTTAGCAAGTTATAATTTAGGAAAAATTCTCATAAATTCCCTAAAGATATCATTAATAGTTACTGTGGGTGCTTTATTGATTTCCTCCTTAGCAGCCTATGGATTTGAAATCTATGCATCCAACATTAGAGAAAAAATATACTCTATAATCCTTGGAACCCTGATGATTCCCTTTGCAGCTCTCATGGTTCCACTCTTTAAATTGATGACCTCCTTCAATCTTATTGACTCCCATTGGGGAGTTATCCTACCCATGCTTTCCTCAGTATTCCTTATCTTCTTCTTTAGACAAAATTTCAAGATGTATCCAAAAGAAATTATCATGGCAGCAAGAGTTGATGGAGCAAACGAATTACAAATATTTTTCTCTATTGTTTTTCCTTCTATGAGATCTGCTTATGCAGCAGGTGCTATTTGGGCATTTATGAATAGCTGGAATTCTTACCTTTGGCCCTTAGTAATTCTACAGAGCGAAGAGAAGAAAACTATGACCTTACTTATATCCACATTAGCCTCTGGCTACACGCCAGATTTTGGCGTAATAATGACTGCTGTAGTTATAGCTACTTTACCAATGATTATTGTATTCTTTACCTTACAAAATTACTTTATACAAAGCATCTTAGGTTCCATGAAACAATAAAGAAAAGCTTTACATCAAAAAATACTTTGCTCTATCATAATAATCATATATAAAAAAACAAGGAGGTATTTTTTATGATAAATCCGAAACTGCCCTACATTTGGTATGGTGGAGACTACAATCCTGAGCAATGGGACAAAGAAGTATGGAAAGAAGATGTAAGACTTTTTAAGCTTGCAAACATAAATATTGCCACAGTGAACGTTTTCTCCTGGGCACTTTTACAACCATCAGAAGATATATATGACTTCTCTATGCTTGACGAAATCATAAACAATTTATGGGAAAATGGTATTCATATATGTCTTGCAACTTCAACAGCTTCTCAACCCCATTGGATGTCGGTAAAATATCCTGAAATTCTTCCTGTGGACATTAACGGGCATAAGAGAGAGCATGGAGGAAGAGTAAATTTTTGTCCTAACAGCAAAATATATAGGTATTTTGCAGGAAAACTTGTAGAAAAACTTGCCGAAAGATATGCTAACCATCCAGGAATAGTAGCATGGCATATAGCTAACGAATATGGGACTTATTGTTTCTGTGAAAATTGTGTGAAGGAATTTAGAGATTGGCTAAAAAAGAAATATGGAACCTTAGAAGAACTTAACAAAAGATGGTACACTACCTTCTGGAGTCAGACCTTTTATGATTGGAATGAGATTAATGCACCTACTCTAAGAAGCGTAATGTTTCATCATTGGTGGACAGGAAAATTATCCACAGTAGCCCAAGGAATGGTTCTTGATTATTATCGCTTTATGTCGGAAAGTATCTTAGAATGTTATCTCAACGAATACAATATCATCAAAAAATATAACCCTAATATACCTGTAACCACAAATCTTATGGGTGCCTTTAAACCCCTTAATTACTTTGAATGGGCAAAACATATGGATGTAGTTTCCTGGGATAGTTATCCATACCTTACCGATGATTACGTAAACATCGCCTTTAGGCACTCCCTTATGAGGGGATTAAAGCAAGGTGAACCCTTTATGCTTATGGAACAAACCCCAAGCCAAACTAACTGGCAACCTTACTGCTATATAAAAAGGCCAAAAGTAATGAGGCTTCAGAGCTATCAGGCCATAGCACAAGGAGCAGATACTGTAATGTTCTTTCAGTTAAGACAATCAAGGGGTGGACCAGAAAAATTCCATGGTGCGGTAATATCTCATGCAGGACACGAAAATACAAGGGTTTTTAAAGAAGTAAAAGAATTAGGGGAAGAACTTAAAAAATTAGGAGATACTATCCTTGGAAGTAGAGTAAAATCTCAAACAGCGGTAGTTTTTGATTGGGAAAATTGGTGGGCTCTTGAAAATTCTCAAGGTCCAAGTACTGCCATAAATTATGTAGAAGGAGTTGAAAAATATTTTAGAGCCATCTTTGAAAATACCTTAGGGGTGGATGTGATAGGAGTAGAAGACAACTTTGAAAAATATAAATTAATTGTTGCTCCTCTTTTATATATGGTAAAAGAAGAATGGGCAGAAAAAATAAAGAATTATGTTAGAAAAGGTGGAATTTTTATAACCACAACCTTAAGTGGACTTGTAAATGAAAATGATTTAGTTTATCTTGGTGGATATCCTAAGCCTTTAAGAGATGTTCTTGGAATTTGGGTAGAAGAATTTGATGCCCTTCCTCCTGAAATGAAAAATGAAATTATAATACAAGATGAGTTCAAAAAAGAATTTTCAAAAGAAAAGTATGAATGCAATTTAGTATTTGACGTAATTCACTTGGAAAGTAATAATGCTAAAGCCATTGGAGTTTACAGTAAAGATTATTATCAAGGATATCCGTGTATAACGGTAAACAAATATGGGGAAGGATATGCGTACTATATTGGCACATTCCCATCGAAGGATTTTTTGAAAGAATTTGTAAAATATTTATCAAAAACACATAATATAGAGCCTATCTTAAAAGATGTTCCATATGGATTAGAAATAACTCAAAGGGTAAAAGATGGAAAAACTTTTACCTTTGTACTAAACCACACGGAAGAAATAAAAACTATAAATATAGGTTCTAAGAGAAAAGATTTACTTTCAGGAAAAGAATTTGAAGGCTTAATTGATATTCACCCAAGAGAGGTTTTAATCCTTGAGGGGTAAAACAAAAAGAGAAGGGCTTAAATGCCCTTCTCTAACTAAAATACTTGTATTCTGCAATACGTTTTGAAACTGCCCCTTTTTAGCTCTGTGAGAAGTTCACATTCCTAAATATTCTCTTTATTCCTTTTCTTGACAAAAAAAATTTTTTAAGGTATACTTAAACCTAAAGTGGTATGACCACTTTACCAATAAGGAGGTGAAATTAAAAATTTCCTTTTTAGTAAACTTTTAGGAAGGGGGATCAAAGATGAAAAGAGTATTATTAATTCTTTTGATTCTCATTGTTAGTTTAGTTTTTGTAAGTCCATCAGCAGAAGTTGTAGTTATAAAGTATGCACAGTAGAATTCACACCTATTCCAGAAGCAGAATATTCTAAGACATCAAGTAAGAAAACATTTAAAGGAGGTTTAAAATGAAGCCTGTAACAAGAACAAAGCTCACAGAAAGTATAATAAAAGCCATTATGGAATATGTAAACTCTCAAAATTTAAAGGTTGGAGATAGACTGCCCTCAGAGAGAGATCTCTCAAAAGCCCTTAAAGTTAGCAGGCCTCTACTCAGAGAGGCCATAAGAGTAATGGAGGGGCTAAATTTAATAGAAGTAAAGCCAGGGAGTGGAATATTCATTAAAAATCCCTTAGGGCCAGATTTTTCTTATTTAGTCTTGCATATTGATTTACAAGAAAAAGAGAGATTATTAGAGACATTAAAAGTAAGAAAAGTTTTAGAAAAATTAGCAATTGAGGAAACATTAAAAAATATCGATCCAGAAAAACTTAGTAGACTGGAAAAGTTATTAACAACTCTTGAAGAAGCAATAAGAAGAGGGGATTCAGGCTTAGAAGAAATTTGGAATTACTATAGTACAATTTACCAATTTTCTAATAATAAATTCCTGTTTAGTTTTTTAGATGGCTTAAAAAATATTTATCTTTCATGGATTGATCCACAAGAGAATCCAGTATTCGCAGAAAAAACTTATTCTTATCATCGAGAGTTATTTGAAGCTATAAAAAATAAAGATCTAAACAAAATCAGTTTATTAATTGATAGGTTTTACAAAATCTGGCAAGAAGAGATTGAAAAAAGGTATCGTTAATAAGATAAGGAGGTAAAACTATGCCCGATACTTTCATTATAAATACCACAAATAGTCCCTATTCAAAGCTACTCCCTGTAGCCATATCAGAAGTAAGCTTTACCGATGGGCTTCTTGCAGAAAGATTAAGAACCATAAAAGAAATCACCATACCAACCCAATACGAACTTTTGGAGCAGACTCAAAGGCTTTTTAATTTTAGAAGAGCTGCAGGGAAAACCCAAGGAGATTATTTTGGGTTTTTCTTTAACGATAGTGATGTTTATAAATGGATTGAAGCAGTATCCTATACTTTAATATGGGAATGGGACGACGACTTAGACAAACTATTGGATCAGGTAATTGAAGAGATTAAATTGGCTCAAGATGAGGATGGATATTTAGACACCTATTTTACCTTTGAAAGAAAAAAGGAAAGATGGACAAACCTTAAGGATATGCACGAGTTATACTGCGCAGGACATCTTATTCAAGCAGCTGTAGCCCATCACCGAGCAACAGGGAAAACCAATCTACTTGAAGTAGCAATAAAGTTTGCAGATCATATTGACTCGGTTTTTGGTCCTGGGAAAAGAGAAGGTACTAGTGGACATCCTGAAATTGAGATGGCACTTGTGGAACTTTTCCGAGAAACAAGAGACTATAGGTACTTAAATTTAGCAAAATTCTTTATAGATGAAAGAGGAAAAGGTCTTGTCGGAGGAGATTTATATCACATAGATCATAAGCCTTTTAGAGATTTGGATGAGATAGTAGGTCATGCAGTAAGATCCCTTTACTTAAACTGTGGAGCTACAGATCTCTACTTAGAGATTGGTGATATCTCCATACTAAACGCCTTAGAGAGACTTTGGAGAAACTTTACTGAAAGAAAGATGTATATCACAGGAGGTGCTGGAGCAAGATACGAAGGAGAATCCTTTGGAGAAGAGTATGAGCTTCCCAATGAAACAGCTTATGCAGAGACCTGTGCAGCCATTGCAAGCTTCATGTGGAACTACCGAATGCTCTTTGCCATACCCGAAGGTAGATTTGCAGATATCATGGAACAAACCCTTTACAATGGATTACTTTCAGGAATCTCCTTGGACGGTATGCATTACTTTTATGTAAATCCTCTTGCTGATAATGGAAAGCATAGAAGACAAAAATGGTTTGCCTGTGCCTGTTGTCCTCCTAACATTGCAAGGCTTATTGCAAGCCTTCCAGGATATGTGTACACAAAATCTTATGAAGGTATATGGCTTCATTTATATACACCCAATAAAGCCAAAATTGAATGGAATAACAGTATTATAGAAATGGAAGTAAAAACCAATTATCCATGGGATGGAGAGATTGATATAACAATAAATAGTGATGCTCACTTCTCACTCTTTTTAAGAGTCCCTGGTTGGGCAAAAGGATATTCCATATTTGTAAACCATAAAGATGAAGAACCACAAATAGTAAATGGTTATGCAAAGATAGAAAGGGATTGGAAAAAAGGAGATAATATAAGAATAAGTTTAGATATGAAGCCAGAAATTATAGTTTCTAATCCAAAAGTAAAAGACAATATTGGAAAAATTGCGGTAAAAAGAGGCCCTATTGTTTATTGCATAGAGCAAATAGATAACAATTTCCCTATATGTGATTTAGAAGTAGATATAGAAAAAGACCTCGTCCCAATATATTCGGAAATACTTAAAGGAGTCGTAACTGTAAAAGGAAAAGGATATATTCCTGAGAAGGATCTGTGGAAAAAGAATTTATACCTACCTAAAAAGGTCCTTAACTCAAAAAGAATTGAGGTAGAATTTACCTTAATACCCTATTATGCATGGGCAAATAGAGAACAGGGTCCTATGCAGGTATGGATAAGAAAGGCATAAAGGGGAGGAGTAATTTCCTCCCCCTAAAATGATTTTATCCAATTGGCAATATCTTTTATCACATACTCAGGAATATGGCTTTCCACATAATACTCTTGAGGAATGCTTTTTTCCTCTCCTTCCATAAATAGATGATTTAGCTTAGGATAGGTTTTTAAAGTAATTCTCTCAAAAGGAGAAAGCTTGCTCCACCCTTCAAAATCTTTTAAAGTTACTTGATAATCCCTTTCTCCCTGAAGAATTAATGCAGGAATCTCTAAGCTTGAAAGGGTAAGAACAGGATCATAACTTTTAAGATCTGCCCAATATTTTACAGGCGCTCCAAGAATCATAAAACTTAGTGGATATTTCTTAGAAACATCCGGATCTTTGATTTTTTGAATTTCACCTTTTATAATCTCAAGTTGAGCCTTCTCTTTTTCATCAATAGTTCCATCAATACCAAAGAGATACTCTGTTTGAGCAAGAATTAAGTCTTCAAGAGATCTTGTAGGACCTGCCATTATTATTAATCCTGTCACATCTTTGGTGTAAGTTGCAATTCTTGGAGCAAGCATTCCTCCAAGACTATGCCCCAAGATAAATATCTTGTTACTATCAATCTCTTCTTGAGTTTTCAAAAATTCTATAACAAAAAGTACATCCTCTATTACCTCTTCCCAAACTGTAAACCCATCTTTATATTCACTAAATTTTTCTGGGTAAATCTTTGTTCTTTTATCATACCTTAAGGTTGCTATACCTAAGGTTCCAAGTCCCCAAGCAATATCCCTAAAAGGCTTATTGGGCCCTATGGTTTCATCCATATCATTGGGTCCACTCCCATGGACTAAAATAACTACTGGAAAAGGACCTTTTCCCTTCGGAATTACCAGTTTTCCAGGAAGAGAAAATTCTTTTCCAATCTTAATGTCTTTTTCTACAAAAGAATTAACATCTACATAAGATGGAGGAGTATAGGACTTGCGAGGAGGCGCAGGCTGGAAAAACATACCCACTATTTTTTTATTAGCAAAAACAAGCCTTATATCCACATCCATAAGATTAAACTCGCAAGTAACAAAAACTATTCTATATACTCCTGATCCTTCCGTCCTATATCCTAATATGCTCCTAAAATCCCCCACTTGTTTTTCAAGGGATTTCCATAATTCTTCCAATTTTTCAACAGAAATCATAGATTTTACAGAAGGGTCGAAAAAATCTCTTGCCTCTTCATACCTACCACTTACAAGAAGATAGATAAATTTTTCTGAAATTGCCTTCTCATCTTCCTGAGCATAAATGATGGTGAAAAGCAAAACCATTAAAAAAATTATTAAAATCTTTCTCATTTTATCCCATTCTTTTAATAATCATTTAGAAATATGGAGCAAACTCTCTCTTACAATAGAATAAGCAAGAAGTAAGAAAGAAGCAAGATAAAATATATACGCCCAATTGGAGATTTTAAAATCTCTAAAAATATAGGTAAATAAAATATCTCCAATGTTAATCAAAAAAACAGCAAGAATAAAGTAAGAATAGTTTTTTGCGACCTTCCCACCCCAAAGTTTTACTATTAACATAAAGGCAAGAATTATGAGGATAAAATCTCCTACAATATAAAATATATTTAAGATTTTACTTAAAATTGTCATTTCTTGAGACCTTAACACGGGAATTAAAACACCTTGCACCAAAAGGACAAGAAATAGTAGAGAAATTAAAAGAATTAAAAACTTCTCTGAAACATCAAATTCAAGCCCCAAAAGCCTTATAAAATAAATAAGAAAGACAAAAGCAAATACATAAAAAAGCACATAGAAAATATCAGGTATTCCAGGAAAAGGTGTTTCCTCCCCTTTAAATAAGGGATAAAAATTCCATGCGAAGTCTGCAATAAAAAGCAGCACCAAGCTTAAAACAACAAAAAGCCAACCCAGCCATCCACGCCATACTCCCCCAATTTTTGAAAAATAATAAATAGCAATAATTAAGGAAAGGATTTCTGCTATCTCGTAAAAGAGAGGATATAGAGATTCATTTTTTAAAAGTTTACCCTCTATAGACAAAAGGATTAAAAAAGGAACCATAAAAAGAATAAGAAAGAAAATGGAAATCCTTCTTTCTAAACTCATACTCATAATACTTCACCTCCTCCTAAAATTCAATATTTTCTAGATTTATTTCATCAAGAAGTTCTATTATTTTCTTATCATTTTTATATTCCTCAATAAACTTTTTATATCCCTGAATGTACTTTTGATGTACAAATTTCTCTCCCCAAAGATCTGAAAGCTCTCTATTTATTCTCCTTATAACCTCCACGATTTCTCCTTCAACTTCCTCATAACTTCCCATTATCTCTTTTTTAATAATAAATTTGTTATCTAAACACACTAATGAACTACATAAAATATTGAGTCCATCCAAAATTTTATTAGTATTCTCAATATACATACCATGACTTTCATAATATCTCATAATAAAATTGACATACTCTAAAAGTTTTTCTACCCATTTGGTTATTTCCTCTTCAATGAAAGAAAATTTTAAGGAAGGAATATTTAACTTATGAAATTCCCCACAAGATATTTGATAAAAACTAATAAAAGAATCACTTTTATTAAACAACTCAGAAAGAAAACTTATATCCTCTTTAATAATTCCATCCTTTTCCGAATAATATCCTTTAAACTTTCCATCATAAAAAAGAAAATGAACTTTATCTTCAGAATTTTCAATCAAAATATGAGAAATGCTATTTTCTTTTTTACTATCCTCAATTAACCTTTCAGGAATAAATAGATAACTTTCTTCACGAAAAATATTAGGAGTTGAAAAGTACAAAATTAATAAAGGAGGTATTAATTCCTTATCATAAGAAAAGAGAGATAAAAATCCGTTCCTTGCCAAATAATCATTTACAAATATCTCTATTGCATTACTATCTTCAGCCAATATCTCCCCATTTCTTTCCGTAAAAGCCTTAGGAATTATGCCATCATAAACAAGAACTTGAGTATTAACATTTGACACTTCTTCTACCAATACACCATTAAACCTTTCAAGCCTAAACCAGGATATAAGCTCTTTTAGGTTTATAAGGTAGACTGGTGTCCTTTTATAAATTTCCTGCCCCAAAGGAAATTTCATAAAAAATATCCCCTCCCCCTACTTAATTTAATACATTTACAAAATTAAAAGTTTATCTCTTTGCCATCTTTAAAAAATTTTCCTGTTATTTCAAAAGGTAAAGTCACTACAGCGAGATCGCCCTTTGCAGAATCTTCAGGCAATCCAGGAGCATTCGGTCCTCCTAAGTCTGTCTTTACCCATCCTGGATCAAAAGCATTCACCGCTACTTTATCCTTAAGCTCATTAGCAAGAATAACGGTAAAACCATTCAAGGCAAACTTACTTAACCTATAACTTGCAATGTCATATTTTTTCCTTATATCATCAAAAGTGCCAGCCCCAGAACTTGTATTAATAATCCTTGGCTCTTTCCCTTTAAGTAAGAAGGGAATTAATGCCTTTACAAGTTTATAAGGAGCATAAAGGTTGACCCTCATAGTTTTTTCAAAAATTTCATCACTTTCCTCCAAAAATCCACCATAAGATAGCATAACTCCTGCATTGTTAAACAATATGTCCAAAGCATTCCACTTTTTTTCTACCTTTTCTACTATCTTTGATGTAAAATTCTCATCCTCCAAATCAGCAACTACCCCTTCAAAATCTCCAATCTCTTTTAAAAATTTCTCTGCTTCTTTTAACCTTTTCTCATCCTTTCCTACACCAATTATACTTGCTCCTTCTTTAAGGAATAATTTACATATTTCAAAACCAACACCCCTTGATGCCCCTGTAATAACCATTCTTCTTCCAGTAAGAATCCCCCCCCATATTTTATCCTCCTAATGTCCTTAATTTTTATTATAACAATTTTTATTATAATTATACCACCTGACCTTTCTCTCTGTAAAGCTCCCAGCTTATCTTTCCTCTGAAATATATCCTCTCACAAAAAAATTAGCAGAAATATTAATTTCCATATAAGGTTTTCCATTTACATATACATCCCCCTTATTCGTAAGGAATTTCATTAGCTCTCAATAGGAAGGAGTAAAGATGTGTTGAGAACAGGTAAGGCTCTACCTCCTATAGGAATTGCAAAAGAAAGAACTCTTCATTTATGAAGGAACCAGCTAAGTTAACTTGAATAGGAAGAGAAAAAACTTCCTTGCTCTTTTCTGATAGAGGTAAAAGAGGTATTCTTTTTTAATACTGATTACAGGTCAGTTCCTAAGAGTATTCACCATATTAGGTATATGGAGACAGGTACCAGTATGAAGAATATTAGGAATAATAAAGAAGATAAAAAGAATTGAGGCTGTATCCCTTCTCCTTGGTATAATTTTCTTACTCCTTTCCCAAAGGAGGGGAGACAAAGATCAAATTCTATCAACAAAATAATTGCAACATATCTAAAACTGCTAAAATCCTTGGTATATCAAGAAAAACCGTAAGAAGAACCCTGAAAAGCTGGATACTAAACATCTTCTTGATAAAAATTCTCTCCCTCCTGATGTGTATAAGCACATGATTAAATACAATCTTCCTCAATATGAATGGCTTCTCCTTTATCATCTTTGTTGCTCTGTGGTTGAGAAAGACAACGGACAAGAGTTTTGTATAGGAAGTGAAAGAAGCTAAATATCTTATGGATATGATGGAATATGGTAAGACCAAGCTTTGGTATAGGTATGGATGGTAAAACTCCTTATGAAATGTTAATCTCTACTAATTTATTTTCTTCTCTCCCAATATGGTCTATTTACAAAGAATTTATCTTTATTCCTTAAAAGTGGTATCTATGTCTATACCAAGTGCCTCTATTCAAACCTAAAATTCTTTTCTTTAAATAGTTTTATGCAAGCGTCTACCACCTCTTCATCATAAAGAATTCCTTTCTTTTCTGAGATTTCCCTTAGAGCAGTTTCAAGAGGAAAGGCAGGACGATATGGACGGTGAGAAGACATGGCCTCTACCACATCCGAAACAGCAAGTATCCTTGCCTCAATTAATATATCACCATCTTTCAGTCCTTTAGGATAACCTGACCCATTAATTCTTTCATGATGCTCAAGAACTATTTCAGCAACAGGGTATGGAAATTCTATATTCTTTAGTATCTCATAGCCTACTTCTGGATGCTTCTTTATAAGTTCAAATTCAATAGGATCCAATTTTCCAGGCTTATTTAATATATCTGTAGGGACAGCAATCTTTCCTATATCATGAAGAAGTCCTGCCATGTAGAGGCCCTTTAATTTTTCTTCAGAAAGCCCCATCTCTTTGCCAATGAAAAATGCAAGTTTTGCTACTCTCTTCTGATGTCCTGCGGTATAAGGATCTCTCTTCTCTACTATCTCTGCGAGGGTTTCTACTACTTGATTTAGGAGTCTATTAATCTTTTGAATACTTTCTTTTTCTTCTGTAATATCCATAATAACAAAGATAACATGGGAAGGCTCTTCCTCACAGCCAGGGAAGGGGACTGCTCTTATTTTCAATGTCTTTTTATTCTTCTTTAAAGTATATATTGTTATTTCCCGTTCATATAGAAGAGGAGGAAGACTAATATAAAATAAATTTTCTTTCAGAATTTCTAAGTTATTTTTTATAAACCCTACTCTGTTCTTTTCAGCATCAGTTCTATCCTCAATTTCAAAAATTTTGTACACTTCTTCGTTCATTCTTATAATTCTTAACTTTTTCATAAATTCTTCAAAGAACTGAAGGAACTCTTCTTCTGAAGGAAAATCTAATTTCTCATTAAGAAGTTCTTTCATGAAATTTTTTATTTCTGAAAGATCTACCTCTATGAGTCCTATAGGTGAGATTTTGAATATTTTTTCATAAGCTTTGTTTATTTTCTCCTTTTCCTCTCTCACTCTTAAAGAATAGATCACATAAGAGAGGTCCTCAGAAAGATCCTTTAGAATTCTGAATTCTTCTTCACTCTGGAGGGGGGAGTAAAAAGTATAAAAATTCCTATCCATTCATCCTTAAAATACATGGGAAAGAAAATATAGCGGAGCTTATCTTTTTCTCATTAATTTTGCTGATCAAAGATTTAGGAAGAACACCGCTACATTCCTTTATAATATTTTCAAACCCTTCTACAATAACAGGGTCTTTCATTTTTAGTACTACTTTAAATGGGGAAGTTTTTGGAAGATATAATAAGTATGCAAACTATATACCCTCCTATATTTTCTATGATCCTTGGAACTTTACTAAATACTTCCTCTTCCCTTTCAATTTTCAAAAGGTTTTGGTTTACCTTACTTAAAAGAGAAAGAGCACGATTTAACCTCTCCGTTGAGACCTCCTTCATAAAAGTCAACCTCCTGAAAAGAAAATACACAAATTGATATTATGTCACACAAAAAATATTTTGGAAACGTTTCAATACTTTTTATCTTCATAATATAAAATACTTTTAAAATATTCTTTCTTATGATAAAATTCAGACGCAATAAGCATCACAATCGTTTAAGATTTTTAATAGAAGACATAGGAATAGAAGAGCTTAAGAAGCTTTATAGAGATGAGTTTAGAAGATTAAAAGAGGAGTATGTCGTATTAAGAAAAATTGATCTTCAGGAGAGAGAAGAAATAGACGAGGAGATTCCTAATGGGGAAGAGGAAGATTATAAAGAGTTCTTAAAATATAATGTTTACTCTCAAAAAACAGAAGGGTTTTGCCTTCGTAGAACTTCGCATTCTTCGAGGAGATATATCTGCAGAAAAGATTCATGCGTTGGCGGATTTAGAACAGGAGTTTGAAGGAATATAATTTCGCACTTCTCAGAACCAGAATCTGATAATTGCCTGGGTAAGGAAGAAAGATCTTTATAAGCTTTTTTTCAAGATTAAAAACTATTTTTACAGACTTTTTATATCCCAAAACTTTACTGAACATTACTGTATGTAAGGGTGCTTTGACATGTAATTTGGGTTTGTGTAATTCTGTGGGACTTGCCAAGGAGCTTGAAAAGGTAGTAGAGGAATTTATTGGTAAAAAGGTTTTTAACAAATTGGATATTAAAATTAATGGTTGTCCCAATGCCTGTGGACAACATCCCATAGGAAAAATTGCCTTTTATGGCTTGGTAAAAAGAGTTTATGATAGATCTGTTCCCTTCTATATGTTTCTTTTAGGAGGAAGAAGAGAGGGGAACTTACAAGATTAGCAAAAGAAGTGGGAATTAATCCCTGCTAAAAATGTTCCTCTTTTTTTAAAGAGTTTCTTAGAGAAGATAGAGGAAGAAATTAAAGAAGATGACGAGATCTACGAATTTCTTGATAATAGAGAGAAAAAGATATATGAGCTTTTGGAGGAATATAGTTATGTTCCCCCTATGAGGAGAATAGAGATTTCCTATATAGATTGGGGAAGAGAAGAAGAATTCCCTTTAGCAGGAATAGGTCCTGGAGAATGTAGAGCGGGAGTTTTGGACATGATAGAGGCAGACCTTCATGATGCAAAAATAACCCTGGAAGAAGCAGAGAAGGAAGACTATTCTCCTCAAAAAATTAAAAAAGCTCTACTTTTCTCAGCAAGATCTCTATTAAAGGAAGAAACCTCCTTAGAGGAGAGAAAAGAAAAGCTCTCTTATGCAAAAGAGTTTTTTGAACATATAAAAGAGTTATATAAAAACATGGATTCAAACTTTAATTTTCCAACGAGAAAATCTGAAGAGAGTGAAGAAGGGAATTCCTTGCCCCATAAATTATGTGAAGGCAAAGCTATTTTTAGAAAATCTTAATGTTGGAGATATGGTGGAAATATTTCTTGATGATGGAGAACCCATAGGAAATGTTCCTAGGAGCTTAGAAAATAATGGACAAGAAATTTTAGAAATTAAAAGAGTAAATAATTATTTTTCCATAAAAGTCAAAAAATTGAAATAAGGAAGGAGGGATTAGAAAATGAGTTATGTTAAGGGTTTAAAGTGTGTAGAGTGTGGTAAAACATATCAAAAAGAGCCTTTATATTTTTGTGAAGATTGTTTTGGCCCTTTGGAGGTGGAATATGATTATGAGGAAATAAAAAAAGGTGCTTAATAAAGATATCATTTCAAAAAGACCAAAGAATCTTTGGTGTTATAAAGAGCTTTTGCCCATAGATGGAGAGCCTACTGATGGATTATATTCAGGCTTTACCCCATTGATAAGAACAAGGAATTTGGAAAAGGTTTTAGGGGTTAAAGAGTTGTAGCAGTGGCACTTTCAAAGGCTAAGGAATTTGGATTTGATACTGTTGCCTGTACCTCTACTGGGAATTTAGCAAACTCTGTATCTGCTCAGGCTGCCATTGCAAAACTTAAGAGTTATATTTTTATTCCTGCAAATCTTGAGACAGGCAAGATAGTAGCAAGTCTTGTGTACAAACCAAGAGTAATAGCTGTAGAAGGGAACTATGACCAAGTAAATAGATTATGTACAGAAATTTCACAAAAATACAAGTGGGCTTTTGTAAACATTAATCTTCGCCCCTATTATGCAGAAGGAGTATGGGCAGAAAGTGTCTCTGATGAAGAGGTGGTTGAGGCAATAAAACTTTTAGCGTCCACAAAGGGGATTTTTACAGAGACTGCAAGAGGAGTTACTTTAGGAGTAGCCAAGAAACTTATTGAGCAAGGAATAATATCTAAGGATGAATCTATTGTGATCTGTATAACGGGTAATGGCTTAAAAACTCAAGAAGTAGTCTTGGATAAACTTGGAGAGATAGTAAAAATAAAGCCAAATCTTTCCTCTTTTGAAGAAAAATTAAGTCTGGAGGTGGAAAATGTCTATCAAAGTTAGAATTACTAATCCTTTACTAAAATATACTGATAACAAAAATGAAGTGTAAATAGAGGCAAGAAACATTCAAGAACTCATTGAAAACTTAGATAAAAAATTTCCAGATATTAAAGAAAGACTCTGTGATGGAAATGGCAATTTAAGAAGATTTATTAACATCTATGTGAACGAAGAAGATATATTCGCTTTTTAGAAATGGAAAAGACCCCACTAAAAGATGGTGATGAGTTTTCTATAATTCTAGCTATAGCGGGAGGGATAATAAGATGTTATTAAGAGAAGATCAGATAGAAAGATATTCAAGACAAATTATTTTACCCGAAGTAGAAGGTAGAATCTGCAAAAGACAGAATTAATGCGATAAATCCCGATGTGGAAGTTGTTCCCTACTATTATGGATCTGATAATTTTCCTACCCGATACTTAGTAAATGATGCCTGTATTTTGTTGAATAAGCCTTTGGTCCACGGAGGTATATTAAGATTCGATGGTCAGGTGATTACTATTTTGCCTGGTAAAAGTGCTTGCTATCGTTGCATTTTCCCTTCTCCTCCCCCTCCAGGTCTGATACCCAGCTGTCAAGAGGCAGGAATTTTAGGTACTACCGCAGGAATAATAGGAATAATTCAAGCTAATGAAGTTTTAAAATATATTTTGGGTATAGGAGAACTTTTTACAACAGACTCTTAATCTTTAACGCCTTAGAGGGAAGTTTCCACATAGTGAAAGTTCCTAAGGATAGATCCTGACCTATTTGTGGAGAGAACCCCACCATTACTAAAGTGGAAGATATCGATTATGTAGAATTTTGCCAGTTAAGATTGGAATCTTCTGGTAAAATTTAAAAAGTTATACTTGGAATTTCTAACCAATATAAAACTTTTTTTATCAAAGCCACAAAATTCCCGTAAGAGAGTACCAAGTGATGAGGAAAACCCTCTTTCACTATAGTATCAAATAATTCCCTTGGCTTTATAGGTAAGTCTGTTATGTATGCAAAGCTTCCTTTAAATTTGCTCTCGAAGGGATAGGAAATTTTTCCAGAAAAGATTAAAGCATTTTTCAAGTCTTGGTTAAAGGAGAATAAAGTTACCTCTCCTTCTTTGAATTTACTATCAATAGTTGATCCCATTCCTGGATGATTAAATTGATAGTCTAAACTTATAGGAGGCTTTGTAAGGGAAAGTGATGTATTTCCACAATGCCAGAGAATTATACTCTTATTATCATAATAGACTAAATCTAAAACAGATGTTGGCTTTTCTGAAATTTCTTTCAATATATACATTCCTAAGGCACTTAATATATCTCCTTCACAGGAAACGGGAATCTTTTCTGAAACAATTGCAAAGCTGAAACAAGGAAATATAGACAAAGTTTCTCTAAAATCGGGCCAACATCGGGAAGCAATAGCTTTTGCATTCTCTTTTTTAGCAAGTTCTTCTAGAGCTATTGCAATTTTTAACCCTTCATCTAACCATTTCTCCTCTATTGGAATGTTTATAATTTTTTTAATTTCTTCTTTTGTTTTTTCTAATTCATTTTTGTCTAAAGATTTTATAATTTCTACAATAATATCAAGGGAAGGATAATTCTTAATTTCAATTCCAAATTTAGATTTTAATAATTCATAAGAAACTTCTAAATTAAAGAAACCAGGAGCAGTTCCTACTAAATGAATTATTTTCAGACTCTTAAGATTTTTTAGTATTTTTAACACTTTCAGTATTTCTATGAGCTCTTTATTTTCTTCTTCAGGAAATGTATATATCCAATCAAATTTTTTCTTAGGATTAAATTTTTTAATTAGACTTGCAAAGAAATTTAGAGAACATAGAGAATTCCATTTGAGATTTCCCTTTATCTCTAGTTCTGGGATAGCCCAGAAAATTACAGGTAAATCTGACTTTGCCAATATTTCTCCTAAAAAACCTCCCGCAAAAGTTGTAGTTTGAAACAAGAGAAAATCAATTTTGTCTTGCCATTCCTCTAAAATTTTCTGCAATATAAAAGGATCCTCTATGAGAGATGGAGAGTATATTAGTTCAAAAGAAAGTTTTTGGGAAAGTTTCAATAATACATCTATAGATCTGTTATAAATATCTTCTTTTTGACTTTTAAAAGTCTTTTGAGTCACTCCTAAAAATCCTAATTTAAGCATTTTTTACTTTTCCTCCTTAAAATTCTATCAGAACATTAGTAGTTTGATCTTTGAGTTTTAAAACTAAGCCATAAGGAGTAATTTTGTACTCTTCTAAAGGTTCTAAGTGTTTAACCTCATTTATTCCTAAAACATGTAAATAAATGTTCTTATGTTCAGTAGCATTTTTTACTTGGATATATAAATAGTCTTTGTCAACGTATTTATAATTTACACTTAGCTCACCAAAAGGAGAATAGAAATTTTTTATTTGTTGATTTTTAGGAAACCATACTTCTATGAGTAAGTCCTTAATTTCCTCAGTGTTTCTTCCTATTTTTAATAATCTTGGTATAATTGCCCCTTCTCTTACAAAAATTGGTATTCTATGCAAAGCTACAGTTAAATTATAAACTTTACCTCCCTCAAAACGTTCCTTCTCCCAAAAACTATACCAAATGCCAGGAGGAAGATAAACAATTCTTTCATCTTCCTCTTTGAATACTGGAGCTATCAAAAGATCTTCGCCTAAAAGATACTCATCTTCTATAAATGGTGATAAATAGTCATCAGGAAATTCTAATATTAGGGGACGCATAACAGGAACAGAGGTTTTCTTCCCTAAGACTGCAAAGGAATAAAGATAAAAAAGGAGAGAGTACCTAAGATATGTAAATTTTTTGAAAACAACTTCTGCTTCTTTTCCAAACTCCCATGGTTCTCTTGGGGTAGTACCATGAGCTCTTGTTAGAGAATTGAGCAAAGCAAATTCAGCCCATCTTATATAGAGTTTACTATTAGGTTTTGCTCCATAGAATCCACCAAGATCATGAGCCCATAATAAATTCCCCCCAGAGAGCATATAACTTAAGCCACCTCTTAGAGATGTAAACATTCCTTCATAAGAGCTCTCTGTATCTCCTGCCCATTGTACTGGAATTTTGTGAGATCCTATATAACCCGATCTTCCCCAAACAATTCCTTCTCCTTTTTCTTCTTTTACCACCTCATAAACTGTCTGGTTATATAGAAAAGCATAATAATTATGCAATTCGTCTCCTCTCATTCCATTATATGCAATTACATCCTCGGGAATTTCTTCTCCAAAATCTGTTTTAAAAGTATCTACTCCCATTCTAAGGAGAGGTCTATGAAGATCTTTATACCACTCTTTTGCCTTAGGATTTGTCAAATCTACGATACCTGCTAATGGAGGATTATGAAGTCCTTGAAATTCTTCAGGTACCCATTTAATTTTCTTTATATTACCTTTTAAGTCCCTAAGAAAAAACCCTTTTTCCTCTGCTTCTTTAAAAAGTGGCGATTTCTCTGAAATATATGGATTTTCCCATAGACAAATTTTGAATCCTAATTCTTTTAATTCTGAGATTAGTCGCTTAGGATCAGGAAATCTTTCTAAATCCCATTGAAAATCAGTCTGATATCCATGTCTAAGCCAAGCTCTTCCATCTAAATTTATAACGTCACAAGGTATATTTTTTTCCCTTAAAGTTCTTGCTACTTTTAAAACTTCCTCTTCATTCCAATAATAGCAACGAGAAATCCAAAGTCCAAAGCTCCAAAACGGTGGAATTTCAGGTTCTCCTGTAACTGCATGATATTTTTGTATGATTTCCTTAGGATCTTTACCTAAAAATATAAAGAGATCTAAATTAGGAGAAAGATCTTCCCAGTAATACCCTACAAGATTTTTATAGGGATAAGCTATATAGTGCCTTGTCTTATAACTAGTATTGAATAAAATACCCCACCCTTTTGTGCTCCAAAGAAAAGGGAGAGGCTTATATGCTCTTTGTGTAAAAGTCCCATAAGCATCATTTACCCATATTTCTAAGAATTGGGAATGTTTTTCACAAGGTGTAAAGAATTCCCCTAATCCAAATATTTTTTCCTCATAACTTAAAGAAAAAGTGCCACAAAATCCTCTTTCTTTTTTAGCTAAAGGGGGAGTTAAATGAAGTAGCCCTACATTTCTATGATTATCTAAAGAGAGTACTAATTTATCACCCTTCTTAAAACCAAAGAAAAAAGGCTCAGAAAGAATTATAAGCTCTGTTTGTATTCCGGACAATTTAATCAGTTCATCTTCTCTTTTTATTTCTATAGATTTTGTAGGGAGATTAATATTTGAAGTTTTATCTTTATCGCTATAAATTTGTAATCTCCAAATGTTATTTTCATATAATGTTATTTTTATTCCTAAGAGTGTTTGATCTTCTAACTCTAAGATCCCTGAAAAGATTCCATTCTCAATTTTGTATTCCCTTAATCTTTTTACTTTTATATACATCTATCCTTTTATACCTCCTCCCGAAAGCCCCATGATAATGTATCTTTGTAATACTAATGCGAGTATAAAAACAGGCAAAATTATTAAAATCCCAGCAGCACTCATTTTGCCTACTTCAGGAGCATACATCCCTACAAAAGTTGTAACTAACATAGGAGCAGTTGTAGTTTTAACATTACTTAGAACCAAGGTATATATAAAGTCATTCCATGATCCTAAGAAACAGAATATTATTGCAACAATAATGCCTGAAGACGCTAAAGGAAGAAATATTTTAGTGAATACTTTTACATGGGAACAACCATCAATTAAAGCTGCCTCTTCAAATTCCTTAGGAATTTGTTGGAAAAAGGGCAAAAGAAGCCAGACTACATATGGAAGATTGAAAGTTGTATGAGCTAAAATCATTCCAGTGTAAGTATCTAATAATCCTATTCTTCTAAACAAGTAATAAATAGGCACTGCTAAAGCAATCTGAGGTATCATTCTAGTAAATATTATTCCCATACTTATTTCTCTTCTCTTTTTTAAAGGGAATCTTGCTAAAGCATAAGAAGCTAAAGAGCCGCCTAATACTGAGAGGAACGTTGTCCAGAGAGCTATATAAGTACTGTTAAAAATATTCTTAAAAAAGGTTGTTTCTCGAAATACTCCTACGTATTGTTCTATTGTTGGTTTGAAAGGGTGAAACGGGGTGGGTGAAGTCCAAATAGCCATGTTTGTTTTTATACTTGTTAGAAAGAGTAATATTACAGGAAAAAGCTCAATTATGAGTATAACCGATGCCAGAATAAATATTAAGCTTTTAATTAATTTTTTTCTCACATTATCACCTCAATATTCATAGACTTCCCTACTAAATATTCTTGTGAGTCCAATTGCACTTACAATCATAGCAATAGTAGTTAATACATAACCCGCAGCATTTGCATATCCCATGTCAAAAAATCTAAAGGCATTTTTATAAATAAAGATTGATAAAAAAGTAGTTGCATTACCCGGTCCACCTTCCGTCATTACGTAGACTTCCGAGAAAATTCTCAAGGCATCAATTAATCTTAAAAAAACTGCAACTATTATTGCGGGAACTAAAAGAGGAAGAATGATGCGGAAAAAGATTTGAAATTTGTTTGCACCATCAATAGCTGCAGCCTCTTTAAGCTCTTGAGGGAAATTTGATAAAGCAGCATATAAAGTTATAAACATAAAAGGCCATGTTCTCCATATGTCTTGGAGTATAACAGCAATAAATGTTAATGTTCCATTACTTAACCAGTCTACAGGCTTTTTCCCCAAAAATCTATAAATGGCTCCAAAAACTCCATATGTAGGGTGAAGAATAAATCTCCAGGTTGTTCCTGAAAGTGATGGAAGAATAAAAAAGGGAAGAAGAAGTAAAGTTCTCATGATACTATTACCCTTAAATTCTACTTGAAAAAGCAATGCAATTAAAAGCCCTATGATTAATTCTAAAGGAATAGCAGTACAAACAAAGATTATCTGAATTTTTAAAGCATGCCAGAAAAGAGGATCTTTAAAAAGATTTAGATAATTTCCAAAACCAACAAAGGAAGGAGGATTAGTTTGTGTAAGTTCCCATTTATGAAGGGACATATAAAAAGAATATATTAAAGGATAAATTAACATTAAAGTTAGAAATGTAATAGTAGGGCCGAGAAATATGATATTATTTATTAGGTGGCGGGGCTTTGCCCCGCCAATTTTACTTTCTCTACTGAACATAGCCCCCCTCCTTTAGTATCTTGTATATTTCATTATACATAGAATCTACTGCTTGTTCCGGGGTTAGTTCTCCACTTATACCTTTTGTCCAGTAAACTTGAATTACTTCTGATACTTTTGCGTAATCTTTAAATCTTGGCCTACTTATTCCATATTTAAAGGCTTCTAAAGTAGCTTGATACCATTTTCTTGTCTTTTGTAAGTCTGGATCAGAAAGAAGATCCTTTCTAACAGGAGACATTCCTGCCTCTATAAGCTTCTTCCCTGCCTCTTTTGAAGCCCACCAATAAGCAAATTCTGCAGCTGCTGTCTTATTCTTAGATGCCTTTGGAATTCCAAGAATCCAACATCCCGTAACAGCAACTCTTCTTGCAGGACCTGCGGGTGGAACAATATAACCAATTTTCCCCGCTACTAAGGACTGTTTTGGATCTTCATGATTTGGAATTAAAGCAGGCCATTGAAACATTACTGCAATTTGTCCCATGTTAAATGCTTGAATTCTCTCTGTGTGTCCAAAAGAAAGTTTACCTGGAGGTGCTGTTTCTAAAAGATCTTTATAGAATTTTATAGCCTCTACAGCTTTTTTCTTATCAAGAACTAATCTTACAGTTTTTCCACTTGCTTTAAGAATATCTGTCCCGAAGGAGGACATAATGAATACTGCTTCTGCTGTTACCCCCTCAGCTTTTATAGTAAATGGTCCAAAACCATACATATTGGGTTTCTTAGAGAAGAATCTTGAAACATCCAAAAGCTCTTTAAAAGTATTTGGTGGATTTAATTCGTAACCATATTCTTTCTTAAATTCCTCTTTATTTTTGGGATCTTCAAATAAATCTTTTCTGTATATATAAACATAAACATTACCATTTATAGGCAAGCCTCGTGGAGTTCCCTCCCAGATAGCAGCGTTAACAGCTCCTTCCACAATGTCTTTTAAATCTACTTTTTCAAAAACCCTACCTTTAGGCCATAAAGTATAAGGAATTAACAGTTCTCCAAATTGGGGAACAAAGGGTTCATCAACAGCAACTAAGTCATAATCTGTTCTGTCTAAAGATATACCTACAGCTGCTTTTTCAAGTACAGATCGGGTAGGAAGCGCTACAAAATTAACCTTAATACCTGTTACTTTTTCAAATTCTGGAATTAAACTTTTCACAGCTTTAGTATGAGCATCATCCCAAACCAATACATTTATTGTAGTTTTATAAGGTGTTGCTTGGGCCAGAACAAAACTTAGGATTAAAATTAATGATATCAAGAGAAAACCTATTTTATTTCTCATTTTTATAACCCCCCTTAGAATCTTTTATTTTCTGAAACTTTTTAAAAAAACTTTTATTGTTTAAGCTATGTAACTTATTTCACCCCCCTTAGATTTTTTTAATACAGGTACCAAAAAGTTTCCTCCATACAATATTGCTATATTTTTATCTTCTTGATTTAAGATCTCTGCGAGATCTGTACTTGTAACTCCAGTAACAAAACGAGATATATTTTTTGAAAAGTCATAGTCACTATACAGATATAGCTTGTATTTTTTAGCAAGTTCTAGAAAAAATAAAAGTTTATGTTTACCAACCGAAAAATTGAATTTAAGCTCTTCTATTGTTTTGTCAACGTCATATAGCTCTTCTGTTATTCTTTTAAAGTCTTCAGAGCCCCATCCTCTTGAGCAAGGAGCAAAGACTATGATTTTTCCTCCCTCTTTTGTAATATAACTGGCATGTCTAAATGCTTTTTGAGTTTGATATAAGTCTTGATCTTCAGGATAGCCTCCTGGAGATGTGATCACTACATCGTACTCTTTGCTAACCTCTATACAATATAGTTCTTTTGATTTTTCTATTGCCTTTTTAAATGATTCTGTTATTTCTCCAGCTATAACATTTATTATATTTTTTTCTACATCTTGGATGAGATTAATAGAGAAAATGTTGGGAATTTTCTTGCTAAAATTAACAACCCACTTTAAAACTATGTTATCTTCAATGCCAGCTTTAAGCTCATGAAAAAGTACTTGTTTATGAGTCTTGTTTATAGTCTCTCTATCAGCAAGTCCTGGAATTATACTTTTAGGAGGACCTGAAAATCCAAAAATTTGATGAGGAACAACATCTCCTATTATAATTCTTGCATCTGCTTCTATAAATTCTTTATTAATTCCTACCCTTTCTAAATTTTCATCTTCTAAAAAGATCAAACCTTTATCAGGATCATGCTTTATTACTTCAACAGAAAAATCATAACTTATATCCGAGAAATCATAAAGTGTTTTATCCTGATGGAGACCTGTAGCTACTATAATTTTTATATTTCTACCTTTAATTTCTTTTTCACGAAGATAATTAAATAAAATTCTAAGAATCTCCTTATTATTTATAGGCCGAGTATCATCTTCTATGCTGATAGCTATATTATTTTTAGATTTTAAAAAAACAGATAAAGAATTAAGACCTAAAGGATTATCTAAGGCCTCATAGATCAACAAATCTTTAGATTTATTAGTCTTTACCCTTTTAGGCTCAAGAATATCAGCCTTATATGGAATTATAATCTCTATTTTATTTTTGCCATATGGAAGGTAATAACTAAACATTTTTTTTACTTAGGAACCTTTTCCCAATCTTTTAAAAATTGTTCTAATCCAAGGTCAGTCATTGGATGTCTGAAAAGAGACATTAAGATATCAAATCTCATGGTTGCCACATCAGCACCAATCAAAGCAGCTTTTACCACATGCGTAGGATTTCTAATAGCGGAAACAATTATTTGAGTTTTAAAGCCATAATTAGAATATATTTTCTTTATATCTGCCACTAAATTTATTCCCTCTTCACTAATATCATTGAGTCTACCTACAAATGGGCTTACATAAGTAGCTCCTACCTTTCCCGCTAAAAGAGCTTGAGAGGGAGAAAAAACAAGTGTAATATTTGTTTTTATACCTTTTTCAGAAAGGATTTTTGCAGCTTTTATTCCTTCTTTTATTGCTGGAATTTTAACTACAATATTAGGAGAGATTTTAGATAATTCCTCTGCCTCTCTAACAATTTCTTCAGCTTTAAGGCTCACAGCCTCCACACTTATAGGACCATCTACTATAGAACAAATTTCTTCTATAAGCTCTCTAAATTTTTTATTTTCCTTAGAGATATGAGTAGGATTTGTAGTTACACCATCAATAATTCCTAAACTCCAAGCTTCCTTTATTTCTTGGATATTAGCAGTATCAAGAAAAAGCTTCATTCTACACCTCCTCTCAAGTTAAAGCAAACAGTTTTTATTTCTGTCATCTCTTCTAAAGCGTACTTAACTCCTTCTCTTCCAATGCCACTTCCCTTAACTCCACCATAAGGCATAAAATCTGCTCTATAGGAAGGAGCATCATTTATCATTACTCCCCCAACTTCTAATTTCTTGATAGCGTAAAAAGCCTCTTCAATATCGTTTGTAAAGATACCAGCTTGAAGACCGTACTCCGAATTATTAGCCATCTCAATAGCCTCAGAAAGCTTATTAAAGGAATTGACAACTACAACAGGGCCAAAAACTTCTTTTGAAAATAGTTTTGCCTCTGTGGGAACATTTATTACTACAGTGGGTTCAAATAATGTTTTTTCTCTTTTACCTCCAAAAACTACCTTTGCTCCCATATCTACAGCCTCTTTTATCCATTCTTCTATTCTTTTTGCGGATTCTTCGCTAATTACTGGTCCCATATCAGTATCTTCTTTCATAGGGTCTCCTACTTTAATATTTCTCACTCCTTCAATTAATTTTTCTAAGTATTCATCATATATTTCTTTTTGGACAAAAACTCTCTGTACAGAGATGCAAACCTGCCCTGCTACAGCATATCCACCTTTAATAGTAGCAGAAACTGCAGAAGAAATGTCTCCATTTTTGGAAAGGATTAAAGCAGAGTTAGAACCAAGCTCTAAGCTAATTTTTTTCAAACCAGCGTTTTTGAGTATCTCCATACCCACATCTTTACTTCCTGTAAAGCTTATCATTCTTATCCGTGGATCTTTTACAATAGCATTTCCAACAGTACTTCCAGGTCCTACCACTACATTTATAGCTTCTTCAGGAAGTCCTGCTTCTATAAGTGCCTTTGCTAATTTAATATCTGCCAAAGGAGTTATTGTAGAAGGTTTAAATACGATGGAATTTCCTCCTGCTATGGCAGGAGCAATTTTATGAGAGGCGAGAACTAAAGGAACATTAAAAGGGGTTATTGCAGCTATAATACCCACAGGAACTCTTATGAAATAACCTACTCTTTTTTCTCCATTTGGAATACTATCAAAAGGAAGAGTCTCTCCATGAATTCTTTTAGCCTCCTCACTTGCCAATTTAAAAATTTCAACAGCCCTTCTTACTTCAATTCTTGCTTCTTTTATCGTCTTTCCGACTTCTTTAACCAAGGTTGATGCAAAATCTTCTTTATTTTTTTCTATTATTTCTGCAGTTTTTCTAAGGATTTCAGATCTTTCAAATAGACTCATCTCAGCCATAATTTTTTTGCCTTTTTCAGCTTTTTCTATAGCTCTATCTACGTCCTCAAGAGTTGACTCAGGAATAGTCTCTACAATAGTTCCATCATAAGGATTATAAACATTTATCGTTTTTACCATTTTTACGCTCCCCTTTTACTTTTCTTTTTGCAAAAAATTTTATCAGTTTAAATTTAAAATGTCAAGTTGAAAATTTTAAATTTAAAATGTATAATTTGAAATAAATTAAAATATAGAATAGAGGGAGAAAAAATGAAAAGCTTAGAGCCTATCGAAGAATCACTCATATCTATAAAAGTTTATGAAAGTATTAGAGAAGCAATAATCTCTGGACAGTTCCCTTCAGGAACAAAGCTAACAGTAGATATGTTGAGTGAAGAGCTAAAAGTAAGCAGAACCCCTGTAAAGGAAGCTTTAGTAAGATTGGAAAGGGAAGGTTTAGTAGAAAACATTCCAAGAAAAGGGATGTTTGTGGCAAGAATTGATATTGAAGATGCTATTGAGATTTATGAATTAAGAGAGGTTTTAGAAGGATTTGCAGTAAGAAAATTTTGTGAAAACTTAGATGAGGAAACATTAAAAGAGCTAAAAGAACTTTTAGAGGAAGGAGAAAAATTTATAGCTCAGGGCAAACTGAAAAAATATTCAGATATTGATGAAAAATTCCACAAAACTATTTGGAACAAGAGTAAAAACAAAAGGCTATTTAGATTTCTCGAGAATATTAGAAGCCAAATAAGACTTCTTATGGCAAGCTCTGTAAATATTCTAGGAAGAGCAGAAGAATCTCTCAGAGAACATAAAAACATACTTAAAGCATTGGAAGAAAGGAATCCTAATCTTGCTGAAGAGTATATGAAACTCCACATAAGAAATACAAAGGAAGTAGCTTTAAAAAACTATCTTGAGAAATCAGAAATAAAGGAGGTTAGATAAGTATGAATCATAAATTTTTAGTCCATCATGAAAAGGATAACGTGGGGGTTGCAGTAGCAGATATAAAAAAAGGGGAGAAAGTGAAAGGATATTACTTAGAAGGAGGTAAATGGATAGAATTAGAAGCCTTGGACGATATTCCCTTAGGGCATAAAATTGCTCTTCAAGATTTATCGGAGAAGGATTTGATCATCAAATATGGAGAAGTAATAGGTGAGGCAGTAAAAGAAATTAAAAAGGGAGAACATGTGCATATTCATAATATAAAAAGTAGGAGGTGGTAAAAATGGAAAGAATAACTTTTAAAGGTTATAGAAGACCAGATGGTAGAGTAGGAGTTAGAAATTATGTGGCAATAATATCTGTGGATGATATATCTAATACCGCAGTGGAAGGAATTTGTAAGTTAATCTCCGGTACACTTCCTGTTACTCATCCTTATGGAAGACTTCAATTTGGTAGAGACTTGGATCTTTTTTTTCGCACCATGATAGGAACTGGGGCTAATCCCAACATAGCTTCTGCTATAGTAATTGGAATAGAAGAAAATTGGGCAAATAAGATTGCAGAAGGAATTTCTAAAACCGGAAAACCTGTAGAGGCATTTTATATTGAAGGTTACGGTGATTTAAGGACTATCGAAAGAGCTTCCAGAGTTGCTATGAAACTAGTCCAAGATGCCTCTGAAATAGAAAGAGAAGAGGTTGATATCTCAGAACTTGTAATGAGTATTAAGTGTGGAGAATCGGATACTACTTCAGGGCTTGCTGCAAATCCTACTGTAGGAAAAGTTGTTGAGAAATTACTTTCTTATGGAGGGACAGTTCTTTTTGGAGAAACGTCTGAATTAACAGGAGGAGAGCATATTATTGCTCAGAGAATTAAAGATGAGAAACAAAGACAGAGATTTTGGGATATGTTTAATGAGTATCAAGAATTTATAAAAAATGAAGGGGTAGATCTTTTGGGATCTCAACCTACCGAAGGAAATATAAAAGGGGGATTAAGTAGTATAGAAGAAAAAGCTTTAGGAAATATTCAAAAAATTGGAAAGGCTCAAATAGATGGTGTATTGGAGATGGCAGAAACTCCTCCCGGTAGAGGACTTTATTTTATGAATACCTCTTCCGCTGCGGCGGAGGCTATTACTTTATTTGCTGCAGGTGGGGCAGTAGTGCATCTTTTCCCTACAGGGCAAGGAAATGTGGTAGGGAATCTTGTTATTCCTGTAATTAAGATATCAGGAAATCCTAAAACTGTAAGTACTATGAGTGAACATATAGATGTAGATGTAAGTAAAGTTCTAACTTTGGAAGAAAGTTTAGATGAAGCAGGAGAAAAACTTTGGAATTATTTATTGAGAGTTATTTCTGGGAAACTAACATGTGCCGAAGTACTTAATCATAAAGAGTTTGTCTTAACAAAGTTTTTTAGAAGTGCCTAATTGAAAGTTCACCTCCCCAAAATCTGTTTTGGGGAGGTTTTTAAATTGTATTTCTGATAAGTTTATCTACTTCAAAAAGAGAATAAACTTTTGGGATACTTTCCCCCATAAAAAACTTTTATATCCTCAATAAAATCTAAACTATTTCTAAGAATATTCTCATAACTTCCTTTAAAGGGAATAATAGCATATTCAAAATAAAGTTTCCTTAGACATTGAGCTGAAGGGGTCTCAATAATAGGTCCTGCTATCGTATATCTTGATGGAAGTTCCTTGGAGAGCCATCCTATAGCTCTAATTAACGTCAGTGCAATGGTTTTTTCTTCATCATCTTTTATCTCATATTCATATAGACCTTTAGCAGATATGGCAAGTCCCCTTTCCTCATCAAAAACTCCCATAAAATTCT
>ERZ1669249.170-NODE-170-length-37397-cov-56.441112_pt1 | contig 37397 bp, 36 predicted proteins | sample MGYA00579293_ERZ1669249 | MGnify/ENA primary metagenome ERZ1669249 (study PRJEB41166, sample SAMN08046057) | hot springs metagenome | biome: hot spring; feature: neutral hot spring; material: thermophilic sediment; isolation source: thermophilic sediment from... | reverse complement strand
CAAGACGTACTCTACTCCTAAGATTCTCTCATCAAATTTAAACAGTTAAGCACGGCACTTAACGAGTTATTATGCTGTTCAGTGATCTTTTTATCTAGGCTCACGCTACTTATTATTGTTGGTGTATGGCTTGAGTCTATGTCCTCTTGAGTTCAGGTATGGTTCTGAAGAAATGAGGAGAATTTTCAGGAGAGAGAACATACTGATGAAAATGATTGACGTTGAGGTAGCTTTAGTTAAGAGTTTAGAGGAGTGTGGTCTTATCCCAAGAGGCTACTCAGCAGGTCTCGAGTCATGCGCACGTTCAATTAAGATCAGTGAAGTTGATTACTACGAAAAGTTGCTGGGTCATGAAGTAATGGCTTTGATTACGGCTATTGCTGACGCGTGTGGAGAAAACGCTAGGTTTGTTCACTACGGGGCTACAAGTAATGACGTGATAGATACTGTGTGGGCTCTCTTGGTTAGAGACGCGTTACGGATAGTTAAGACAAAGCTAGTTAACCTGATTACTCTGCTTACGAGATTTTCGGAAAAGTACAGCGATACTTTAATGGTTGGCAGGACTCACGCACAGCACGCACTACCAATAACTCTAGGATTTAAATTCGCTAATTACTTGTATGAGTTTACGCGAAGTCTTGAGCGAGTAATAGAAGTTGAGCCTAGGATTGTTCGCGGGAAGATGGCGGGCGCTGTTGGCACTATGGCAGGGTGGGGAATTAAGGGCTTCTGTGTTGAGTCAGCATCTATGAGAGAGCTCGGTCTCGAACCACACACCATAACCACGCAAGTCTCTCCTAGGGACGGTATTGCTGAGTTAGTTAGTGTTTTATCGATTTTAGCCTCACAAGCTGAGAGGTTAGGTATAGAAGTAAGGGAGCTTATGAGGCCTGAGATCAGAGAGTTAGCTGAAGGAGTTGAGGGCAGGGTAGGCAGTAGCACGATGCCTCATAAAGAAAACCCCGTACTCAGTGAGAAGTTAGCGGGGCTTGCTAGACTGATGAGAGGCTTTACCGTGACTGCGTTAGAGAATATCCCTCTCTGGCACGAGAGAGACTTAAGTAACAGTAGTGCTGAGAGACTCCTGATCCCTCACTCTTTCTTAATAATAGATGAGATCTTAGACACCACGATTAAAATCCTGAAAGACCTCAAGATCTATCCAGAGAAAATGGTGAGCAATCTAGGATTGAGTCGAGGTATAAACTTGAGTGAAGCACTAGTACTTAAACTCACTGATAAAGGCATGCTAAGACATGAAGCATACAAAATTATTAGAGAGTTAGTTAGTAAAGCAGTTAACGAAAATAAAGACTTTCTAGCTATAGTATTAGAAGATCCAAGAATCCTTAAGTATCTCAGCAGAGAAGAAATTATAGAAGCACTAGATTACAGGAAGTATCTCGGGATGCATAAGGAACTAATCAAGCGAACTATAGAGTATGCCACCAGCGTTCTGAGTCGCGTTAATTACTGAGAAGCTGGATCATGCCCATAATTAAGGGACAGGAACTTTGCTTAAGATAGGGGCAGTCACGTGTGCTTTCTAACACCTACCCACTTCTCCCGAAGTTCTTGAAGACTTCGCCGACGAGTACTACTTAGTGGTCGCTCGTGCTTACTACTCTAGCTCTACTTGCTGAACTAAACCACCACGAGCAGCTGTGACGTCCTAAAACCTAAGCTGATAACCTACGTGATTTATATTGCTGATTCATAAAATACTATGGTATCTATTATGAAGGCCTTGATACTAGGCTCTGGGAATGTGGGGACTCTAGTAGCATATGACTTAAGCAGAGATTTTGAGGTATGGGTTGTAGACAAGGATGAAGCAAAATTAGGGAGAGTTAAGAAGGTTGCTGAAGTACTTAAGCTAGATTTATCAAGAACTGAGATTCTTGACGAAATATTTAGAGGTTTTGAGGTCATAGTCAATACTTTGCCCGGCTTCCTCGGTTTCAGGATACTCAAGAAAGCTGTAGACTTAGGGCGTGACCTAGTTGACGTTTCTTTCATGCCTGAGGATCCGCTTGTGTTAAGTAATGAAGCAAAGCAGCGGGGAGCGAGAATCGTCGTAGATGCTGGGTTTGCGCCAGGTCTCAGTAATGTCTTAGTAGGGCATATCTATAGTAAGCTAGGAACGTTGGATGAGGGAGTCATAAACGTTGGTGGGTTACCTAAGGAACCTAAGCCCCCCTTATACCACCAAGTACTTTTTTCTCCTCAAGATTTAATTGACGAGTACTTACGTCCAGCTAGGTGCATAATAGACGGCAAGCTTACGGTGAGAGACCCACTAGAAATTATTGAGGAGATACGTATAAAGAATTTCACGTTTGAGAGATTCCCTACTGACGGCTTAAGAACTCTCTTAAGCACTATAAAAGCTAGAAACTTAATTGAGTACACGCTTAGGTGGCCAGGTCACCTAGCTAGAATGAAGTTACTGAAAGAACTAGGATTTTTCAGAAGCGAGTTTATAGAGCCAACAATGAAGTTAATAATACATGCAATGACTTACGAAACACCAGACTTCTCTATAATGGAGGTTTACGGCAGAAGTAACGAAAAAGAAATAAGGTTTTTCATGTATGATGAGTATAGTGAAGGCTTTAGTTCTATGTCTCGCGTCACAGGCTACATGGCTGCCTTAATTACGCGTCTAGTACTAAAGAGTTACGTAGACCCAGGAATAAATCCTCCAGAGTACCTCGGCATGAACGACAAGACTTTTAGATTCGTAGTAGACGAAGTACTCAAGAAAAACATAGTTTTGGAAACCTGCTAATCCTCTTAAATCAACGCTTAAAAAGGCATCTTACTTCTTTAATATGGGCTAGATCTCATGCCTGACCTAGAATGGTGGGTAACTACGTACCTTACCGTTCTCATGATCCCCTACCTCTTAGCTTTTCTTCTATACATGGTTAGGATAGTTAAGGGACCTACTCTATCTGATAGAGTCTTAGCTGTCGACGCGTTAGGTTACGATTTAGCAGCATTCATGACTATCTTAACGATTATTTTGAGATCCCCCCTACTAATAGTTTGCGGGGTTGTCTTGATTCTATGGATATTTTCCTTAGACATTTACGTTGCTAAGTATCTTGAAGCCAGAGAGTTAGGTGATTAACGAATGACTACATTAGTTGATTGGTTCTTGGTTATAGTGGGTCAGGTCTTAATAACGGTAGGTGTTTTCTGCGATTTAGTTGCTTCGATAGCTATGTTAAGATTCCCTAACTTCTACACGAGGCTGCATGCGGCTACCGTAGGAAGCATAGGAGGCGCTTTCCTGCCTATAGTAGGCGTCGCTTTAGTAGCTGCCGGCGCTGATTTCCTGGGGTCTTACAGGTGGTTCCTGTTTGGTGCTTCACTAGTTATTGCTTTTATCGAGTTATTACTTGCTGGTGCAGGCAGTCACGCTCTAGCTAGAGCCACACACAGAGCTAGAGCCGCACCAACAAAACCGCTCATCATAGACCAGCTAGAAGAAGACAGAAGTAAAGGTGAGGTATGATGGACTACGTCGACTTAGTCTTCCTGACTATGGGACTCTTAGCTCTCTCCTCAGTCCTATTTACTTTCCTTACCGTCAGAACTAAAGACTTAATGTACGCTGTTATTTACTCGTCTGTTCAGAGCGTTGCTTACGCGCTAATTTACTTCTTATTACTAGCTCCTGACATAGTCTTAGTGTATGTGGCAGTAGCTGTAGGGATTTATCCCCTAGTAATTATACTCCTGATTAAGAAGGTAGGTAGGTACGAGGTGAGGGTATAGTGATGAGAGATATTGTTTTTATGTCTTTGCTTGTAGTGATTATATTAGCTCTCACATACCTCACCTACTCTGGTGGGCTGGGGGACCTGCCACCTCAGGACATTAGGGTTATAGCAAGGAATTACCTAAACCTGACATACAATCAGGAAATTTCCTGGTTATGGGCAGCTTCTCCCGAAGCAGTCACAGCTATAGTCTGGGATTACAGAGGTCTTGACACATTATTTGAGACCGTGGTCTTTTACGGCGCAATACTCGCGGCCCTAACTCTATTCCGGAGCATCTCTAAAATACCTGAATTCGTTAGTAGTGCTGGGTTAAGCCTAATCGTTAAGAGAGTTACTGCTATAGTGACTCTAGCTATACTGACTGTAGCTGCTTCAACAGCCCTGCATGGCCACTTAACACCTGGTGGGGGCTTTCAGGGCGGCGCGATAGCTTCAGTAGCTCCTCTACTCTTGCTAGTAGTTTTTGGTAAGCAATTCTTTATTGAGAGGAAAATAACGTACAGTAAACTGCTTTCCCTACGGAATATTTCCCTAGTTTTGCTAGGTCTTAATTCCGTTGCCCTAGTAATTCTAGGCTTCCTAATTGGTGTAGGCGGGTTTGTTTTCCAGAATCAGGCTAAAGCAGTATCGGTTTTGTCTTACCCATCATACTTACTAGACGTCCCGCTAGGAGGCTCACTCTTCTTCTTCAACTTATTTGAGTTTCTAGCTGTTGCTAGCGGGTTTACCTTGGTCTTCACTATATTGCTGAGTAGGGACGACACGTTACGTAAAGAACTTGAGGGTGAGGAACTTGGATATTGAGCTAATTAAGTTTATGTTTATGCTTACGGTAATATCTCTCTACTTCAACGTGGCTATATCACTCTATGGCGTAGTAGCTAAGGCGAACTTAGTGAAGAAGCTAATAGCACTAACAATATTTCAGGATACAGTAAACATGTTCACCATTCTAGTTGGTTACAAGCTTTGGAGACCTGGCCTCATACTACAACCGCCAGTCTTAACAGACTTAAGCCCTACTTCAGAGACCATCAAAGAGTTTGTTGAGAGATCTGTTGACCCGCTGCCGCAAGCTTTCGTCTTAACAGCAATAGTTATAGGTCTAGCAGTAACTCTCTTCTTAACTACTATAGTACTCCACGTAAGCTACCACTTCAAGACTGTAAACGTGGACGAGATAAGCAAGAGTAAGAGGGTGTACATACATGAGGAGGCTGTATAAGTCTGTAGTTCCAGTGATACTCTCATTCATTATTTACTTGATATATACGGGGTCTCTAAGACTTTACGACATCCTCACAGGCGTCTTAGTAGCTATCATCGTGGGAGTACTTACTTCAAACTTACTGATAGAAGACTGGAGAAAGAGTTTGAGTTTAAGGAGGTTTATATACTTGGTTAAGTTCGCTTTCAGATATTTCCTCATAGACGAGGTCAAAGCACACCTACTCTTAATTAGGTTGAGTATAAGCCCTAAGCTAGATTTAAAGCCCGCTATAGTTAAGATGCCTATAAAGACGAGAAACGACTACGGAATAACTCTAGTATCCCTCTCAATAACTAATACCCCAGGTACCGTGGTAGTGGACCTCAATAAAGAGAAGGGAAACATATACGTTCACTGGATCTACGCGAAGACGACAAAACCTGAGGAATCTTACAAGGAAGTAAGTGAAGTTTTTGATGAGTACGCTCTAAAAATTTTTGACTAGGTGAGCCAAATGAACGAACCCTCAATCGGCTTAGTAACTGTGACGCCAGCTTTAGTCGCTTTCACGCTACCTGTCTTAACGCTTAAGTTTAAGTCTAGAACACTTTACGCAACGATAACTACGGCAACCACTCTTTTCGTGACTGCTTTAACTCTAGTTAACTTGATGGAGGTGCTCAGAGGCAACGTCTTGACGTACTCTTTCGGCGGGTGGCCGCCGCCCCTAGGCATTGTTTACGTTATTGATTTTCTTAACGGTGTTTTAGGTTTTCTAGCGTCTGCTCTGTTCTTTTTTGCGTCACTCTACACGTACTGGTATTTCAGCAAGATTGAGTCAGGGTATGAATGGCTCTCAACACTAATCCTCATATTGTTGACTGGAGTACTCGGCTGTCTCTACACAGGCGACTTATTCAACTTTTTCGTGATGCTCGAGGTACTCAGCATCTCGTCTTACGCGCTAGTAGCGTTTTTTAGGAGGAGGAAGTGGGCTGTTGAGGCTTCCACGGCTTACAGCTTTATAGGGGCTCTAGCCACCATGCTATTCTTTTTTGGCGTCATCTTTATTTACGCGTCTTTCGGGACAGTAAATATCGCAGACTTAGTAGTTAAGACTCACCAAGACCCTCAGCTAGTCTCTAAATACCTGGAGAGCTGGTCTGGCAGGTGTGTTAGTGAGTGGTGTTACGGTAACGTGTTCATAAGCTCTGCTTTAGCGGTAGCTCTGATGTTATGGGCTCTTAACTTCGAGGCTGGCGTCTTCCCCAACAATTACTGGATGCCTAGCGCGTACACCGAGTCACCGACACCAGCCTCAGCTTTGTTTGCCGGGATAGTCGATAAAGTAGGTACCTACGGCGTTATCAGGCTCTTCATAACGTTGTTCACTGCCTACAATGTGGTGCTGGCGTTCCCCCTATGGGGTATCGCTTTCAGAGACCTCATCCTCATAGTACTAAGTTTTCTCGGATTAGTTACAGGCTACCTGGGAGCTTTACTGATGTTTCCTCAGAAGAACGTGAAGAGGTTGCTCACATACTCTACGATAAGCCATATCGGAATAATATTTACTTCTTTCGGCGCGTTAATTTCTAGGACATCGTTGAGTGCCTCAGCGGAGGCATTAAGCGGTATCCTGCTTCACATGATAACTCACGCTATCGGCGAGTTCACGCTGTTTATAGGTTTAGGGACCCTCTCAATAGTAGTAGGCTCTACGAACCTGACTAGAATGCAGGGTTTAGGCAGTAAATACCCACTACTCACAGCTTCTGTGGTTCTAGGCTTCTTAAGCTTGTTAGGTGTTATACCGCTAGCAGGCTTCTTCAGTAAATTCATAATCTTCACAGCATTAATTAACGCCGGCTTACCGGTACATGCTCTATCAATAGTTCTTATTTCAGGAATCTCAGCCCTCGGTTACTTCAAAGTTATTTATACTTTGATCGTGGGTAAAAGCTCTGAAGGAAACTTGCAGCGAGATCGCTTACTTATTCCAACACTAATACTCTTAGTCTTAGCAACATCGCTAGTAGTTTTAGGGATTATGTTCCTGCAAGGAAGAATAATTAGCGAGTTAATGAATTACTCGGAAAGTATACTGAGTATTGATGGCTTAAGTAAATACGTCAACTCAGTAAGTGAGTTAAGCAAGATTCTCGGAGGTGGTTAAATGAGTTTAAACCCCTCAAGTAAGTCTTTATATAGGAGAGTAGATACTTATGCATTTTTAAACAACAAAACAAAAAGTATTAATAGGGGTAATGAGTAATGATAGACGCGTGGGTATATCCTTACGTAATTGCTTTCTCCTCTCTCTTGCTTTACGCCGCAGGCAACGTAGTCAAGACTAGATACCCGCAAACATCACTAATCCTGAGGTGCAGCTCTCCTATACTGATGTTGCTTTATTCTATAATAGTTATTAGCCAGCCAACAGGCTTCATTAGAGGTCTGTTTGCTTTACTAGCTTCGACAGTAGCTTTCTTCGTGACCCCGTATACCGCGCATTACGAACGACATAAATATCCTGGGAGAAACTTAACGATATTAATAGATTTGTTTGCTTTAAGTGTCTACCTAGTATTCGTTTCAGAGAACTTAATGAGCTTCGTGATGTTCTGGTTCTTTGCTGAGATAGTTGGTTTCTTCGCGATAGTTTTTGAAGTAGAGAGGAGAACTCTGGTAGCCGGGCTCAGATACTTGCTTGTCTCCATGGTTCCAGCAGACGTAGCGCTCCTCTCAATACTCGGAATCACCGCTATAAAGCTGGGTTTTACTGGAGCTCTTCAGCTACCTCTCAGCGAGTTAAACACGTACTTACTAGGAGCTAACCCCTTACTTCATTTAGTAATAGCCGTAGGGTTGCTGGCTAAGGCAGCCGTAGCACCACTCCACTTCTGGTTACCTGACGCACACTCTCTAGCACCAGCTCCGGCCTCAGCGATCTTGTCGGGAGTAATGGTTAAGATGGGTATCTACGGGTTCTACCTAGTAGTGCCTGCTATCGAGTCTATGTACGCGTGTTACACGCTATTAGTTCTTGCGTCGCTAACAGTTATTTACGGAGGTCTACAAGCACTCATACAAGCAGATATAAAGAGGATTCTAGCTTACAGCACAATAGAAAACACTAGCTTAATAACGATAGCGCTAGCTTCTTACAGCGCCTACAAGATAGACCTACTCCTTACTGCGGCGCTGGTTTATTCAGTAGCTCACGGGATTTTCAAAGCTTCACTATTCATGAACTCAGGGACTGTCGAGATAATAACACATACTAGAGACTTAAGTAAGCTAGGTTACCTAGCAAAGATAGTCAGTAAACCCGTAATAACAGCCTTACTCTCTATTCTATCCTTGATAGGCGCCCCACCAACACTAGGCTTTCTAGGTAAGATACTGCTCCTAGCTGGGCTCGTATCAGTGTATCAGGTGTCAGTAACGGCAGCCACATTACTCCTCGTAGTTGCAGCTTTAGGCACTGCTTTAGCGGTTGCTTACGGCTTGAGATACATAACTGTTTACTGGGGAGCCACTACCTTTAACAAACCTAAAGAACTCAAGCTGAGTACCGGTACCGAGATCTCAGAACTAAGTCTCTCATTACTCAACGTCGCGTTATCGCTGCCTATCTACGTTACTGTAGTTATTGCTGGACTAGCCCCGCTAGACTTAATCTACGTAGTTCCTATAGGTCTGGCTACGGCAATGATGTCAGCACTCATATACTATACTTACTCTTACGTTAGGAGGAGTGCTAAAGAAGAGTCTTGGCTAGGAGGTGTACTGCCTTGAGTTCTGAGTCCGCGTCAGTTATGAATAGACTCAGCGATATCTTACGTAAGTACCTGAGAAAGCTGATTCCTTCAGCAGTTAAGATGAGTTTCTACTACGATGTTGGTCAGAGTTTCGAGAAAAGCGAGGAGTCCTTAGCTCACCACTTACTTGATTTAGCTAGCCGTATCTACGAGATATTTAACGTTAGTGAGAGCTTGCTTTACGAGTATTATAAATCATTCATTAAAGACCTGATAGACCTGTCCTCAGCTATTGAGGACGCACTATCCTTCACCTCTCTATACATGAACTTACTAGTGGTTTTCGCAATGCTACTCATGGTGTTCCTGGCATGGAGACCTCAATAATCTTACTTTCTTTTTTGTTCACGTTTATGCTTTCATTCTTACCCCCACTACTAGACGGTATTGAGAGGAAGATTCGAGCTAAGATACAGAGTAGGTTCGGACCACCAACCCCTCTCCAAACATGGTATGACCTGCTTAAGTTAAGTGTTAAGGAGCTTAAGATACCACTTAGTTGTGAGTCCGCTGCTTTCTTAACCATGCTTTCTTTGATAGTAGCTTTATTTTCTCTTTATGCAGTAGTCTACGCAACTCTGACACTGACTACCAACATAGACTTTATGGTCTTAGCGATGTTCTTAGTTCTTGTAGCTGCTTCACACAGCCTGAGTTTAGCTGCTTCAGCCACGACTTCTAATCCTTTCGCTTTAGTAGGTAGCTACAGAAACGTACTCCTGACGATACTTAACGAGCTTGGATTAATAGTCGGTAGCTTCTCGTCACTTATTTTAGGTCTCAAGCTAGCAACGCATTACTCGATCTCAACACTCGTCGCCTACCTACTAAGTCTAGCAATCCTAGTTGTCGCTACGTACGTCAGTAGCGGTCGCTTGCCTTTCGATATTCATGAGGCGGAGCCTGAGCTAGCTTCAGGAACACTCATCGAGTTTAGCGGTAAGATACTTGCTTTCTACATATACTCACACTTGTTAACGAGATACGTGTTATCTCTCTTAGTAGCTATAGCGTTAGTAGCTCCACTAATAACTTTCTTCTCTTCATTCCTGCTAGTTTTCTCGGTGTCTTTAGTTTTCTCCACGTTTTCTTACCTAGCTTACGGCGTCGTAGCTACTCTCCTAGGGAGAACGCGCGTGGACATAGGTGTGAAAACTTTATTCACGTACTACTTACTTGTTTTAATTGTTTTGGTGATTTTTACATGGATTGGTATTTAAGCGTAAATAACATAGTAATAAGAGGATGAAGAAATCATGAGCAATGTTATCAGCGAGTTAATTGAGGAGTTGTCTAGAGGTCCTCGAAGCCGCGCCGTGTTATCTAGAGTTTTTAGCGTATGCGGTGATTCAATACTTGACTTAAGTAGGAGAGGTACTACTATTAAGATGGTGATTAAGCCTGGCTGCTTGCGTGCAGCTCTCGAAAACATATATAAGGAGCACGACCTGTACTTCAGGACTATGGCCGCTTCAGACGAGAGATTTAAGGAAGGTCTCACTAAGCTTTATTACGTTTTCGGGATTGATAGTGAAGGAACAAACATAGTTTTTGAGGTTCCCGTAGTAAACGGCATTAAAGTAGACACCATAAGTGATCTCTTCAGAGCTTCTGATTGGTACGAGCTAGAAGCACACGACCTACTAGGAGTAGAATTTAACGGCAGACCTTTAAGGAGGTTAGTCTTGCCTGAAGACTGGCCTGAGGAGCTCTACCCCCTAAGAAAAGACGTTAGTGTAGATGATGTGAAGAAGGTATATCAGCCTCAAGTAGTGTCTCGTATTTCTGAGTTAGGTGTTGAGGAGGTTGTGAGGATACCTGTAGGCCCTTACCATCCAGCACTTCACGAGCCCGAATACTTTGAGCTTTATGTTAGGGGGGAGAAAGTTGTTGACGCTAAGTATGTTGGCTTCATGGTTCATAGAGGTATAGAGAAATTAGCGGAGAGCATGAAGTATGATCAAGTTCCTTTCCTAGCTGAACGTATTTGCGGGATTTGCGGCTTTGTTCACTCAACTAGCTATGTTCAGGCTGTAGAAGACGCGCTAGAGATAGAAGTACCTGAGAGAGCACACTTCATAAGATCTATAGTTCTTGAAGTTGAGAGACTACATAGTCATCTCTTATGGCTTGGCGTAGCACTACACCTACTAGGTTACGACACGGGCTTCATGCATGCTTGGAGAATCAGAGAGAAAGTCATGGTTCTAGCAGAGTTGTTAACCGGTAGTAGGAAGACTTACGGCATAGACCTAGTCGGGGGAGTCAAGAAAGATATCGATAAAGACAAAATACCTAAAGTTAAGGAGACCTTGAGCTTGCTGAAGAAAGAATTCAAGGAACTCGTGGAGGTCGCGATAAGCGTCCCGCAAGTTAAGGCAAGACTTACCGGCACCGGCATACTGCCCAGAGGCGAGGCAAGAGCTTACTCGTTAGTAGGCCCTACAGTCAGGGGTTCCGGGTTAGCTAGGGACGTGAGGAAAGACTATACTTACGCTGCTTACCACTACGTTAGTTTTAAAGTTCCTGTCTATACTGAGGGTGATAACCTGGCTAGGACTCTAGTCAGGGTAGACGAAGTCTTCGAGAGTATAAGTATTATTGAGCAACTCATTGACATGTTGCCAAGCGGCCCTATAAGAGCTGAGAAATGGGAGCCCCAGCCGATGAGGCTAGGTATCGGCGCCGTAGAAGCGCCGAGAGGCGAGGTAGTACACGTTGTTTTAACAGATCTCTACGGGCCATACAGGTGGAGAGTCAGGGCCCCTACATACCAGAATCTTCAAGCAGTCCCCATAATGCTTAGAGGAGTTGACTTAGCTGACGCACCACTAACTATAGCCAGCATAGACCCGTGCTTCTCGTGTACTGACAGGGCGATAATCATAAATCTAAGATCCGGCAGTATCAATACGTTACCGATAGAAGTTATTTCGAGGAGGGTGAGTAAGGATGGTTAAGTTCCTCAAGATGCTCTCAATTTCTGTACGTGAAGGAACCGCGACAAGAAAGTATCCTTTTGAGTCACCGCTAGTCACGCCAGAGTTTAGGGGGAAAATAGAGGTAGATCCAGTAAAGTGTGTTGGGTGTGGTGCTTGCACGAGAATATGCCCACCTAAAGCACTGACCTTAAGCTACGAAAACAACGAAGCAACACTCAAGTATTTTGTTGGTAGATGTATTTTCTGCGGTATGTGTGCTTACGTGTGTCCCCAGAAAGCCATAACGATCTCTAAAGAATTCGAGCTAGCTACATGGGAGTTAGAAGACCTTTACGACGAGACGACTCACACCACCGTTAAGTGTAGGATTTGCGGCAAGCCTTTCACTACAGTGAAGTTCGCTAACGAGATTAGGAGAAGAATAGAGAATAAGGTGCCTGAAGACCTCCTTAATGTGTGTCCTGAGTGCAGGAAAAAACTAGCTACCCGTAAAATCGGGAGTAGGGTAGTGGGTGTCAGCGGTGAGTGATGGAGGAAGACCTGACCCAGCGTCTTCAGAGACTACTCTCAGCATTCTTGAAGAAGCCTTCAATAGACTTAAGAGGAGTATATGGGTTTTCCACTTAAATACTGGTAGTTGTAACGGGTGTGATATTGAGGTCTTAGACATTCTAACACCTTACTTTGATGTTGAGAGGTTCGGCATAAAGTTAGTGGGTTCTCCTAGACACGCAGACTTAATACTGCTCACAGGTCCTGTGACCATCAAGACAATAAGTAAGGTGGTTAGGGCCATTAAGGCCATGCCGAGGCCTAGGCTAGTATTGGCTTTAGGCTCGTGCGGTGTTGGGGGTGGAATTTGGTTCAACACTTACACGACTCTAGGAGGCTATCCCAAACTAGAGAAGATTCTCAAGGATGCTGGCGTGGAAGTTGATAAGGTAGTTTACGTTCCTGGATGTCCTGTAAGACCTGAGGCAATAATTTACGGGGTTGCTGTCTTGTTAGGTCTCCTCCAACCCAAATCAAGGCATAGGAGGGTGCCAGCTGTTGAGGGTTAAGATTTACTACTGTGTTGAACACGGTTCAGGCGCCGTGATTCCGAGGCATCACGTAGCGCCATACTCTGTTTGTGAGGATATAGATGTGGTAGAGCTTGAGTACGTGAGGAACGTCTTACCGGCCCAAACACTAAGTCAGTTACTTAAGAGAGGAGAAGTTAGTGTTAGCGACCTGGAAGTAGTTGAGAAGCTTTCTGGGAAGAAAGTCGAGAACTCCTATATCAAATTAATTATTGTTTCAGAGTAGTTTATGAGGTGATGAAACGAAATGAAGTTTGCTTTTATGTGTAAGAAAGGGCAGGGAGGTAGGGGTAGAGTAGCCGTTGTAGGCGGCGGTCCGGCTGGTCTAGCAGCTACAGGCTACTTAGTATGCCAGGGGTATGAAGTAGACGTCTATGATAAACTGCCTCTTGCTGGAGGCTTAATGATGTTTGGCATACCGCCTTACAGAATACCTAGGGATAGCGTCTTAGAAGGAGTTGAGGATCTTGAGAAGAACTTTAGTGTTAAGTTTAGTTACAGGACTAAGGTTTTCTGTGGTGAGCCTAGGCATGACGAGGGAGACGAGTTCGTTAATAGCGTGATTGATTTAAGAAAGATTGTAGACGGGTATGACGCCGTGTTATTGACTACAGGTATATGGTCTTCGAGGAGATTAGGCGTGCCAGGAGACACTTCTAAAGGAGTCTTCTCAGCTCTAGAGTATGTCTATAGTTGGTGGATATACGAGTTAGGGTACTCAGCACACAAGCCTCTAGCAGGTAATAAAGTAGTTGTTGTGGGCGGGGGATACAGCGCGATAGATGCTGCTGAGGTAGCCTTAATGAAGGGGGCTAAGGAAGTCTACTTAACATACAGGAGAACTATTAAGGAAGCGCCAGCAGGCGAATACGAGATACGTAGAGTAATCTCTGAGGGTGTTAAGTGGGTGGAGCTTGTTCAGCCTACTAAGATCGTCGTATCGAATGATAGGGTTGTTGGGGTAGAGTTTATTAAGATGAAGTTAGGAGAACCTGACGAGACAGGAAGACCTAGACCAGTACCTGTGCCAGGAACAGAGCACGTTATAGAAGCAGACATGGTCTTAGCTGCTGTAGGGGAGATACCGACCCCACCACTAAATACTGAGTGTGACGGCATTAAAGCAGACCCGAAGAGAAGAGTAGTTATGGTTAATGAAAGAATGCAGACAGGTGTTGAGAAAGTTTTCGCGGCTGGAGACGTAGTCACAGGTCCTTCGATGATTGGTAAAGCTATTGGAAGCGGGTTGAAGGCAGCCACGCACCTAGATTATTTCTTAAGAGCTAAGAAGGTGGTGTGAGATGGATTTAGAAACATTTAGTAAGTATGGAGGCATGAATAGAGTAATAAACTACGATGTATGTATAGGTTGCTACACCTGCGAAGAGGTGTGTTCGTTCATACATGAGGGTAAAAGCTACATAAAGCTGTACGATATAGGAGGAGGGCTTAATAAGCCTATATCGTGCTTCCACTGTGCTAAAGCACCGTGCATTACGGCGTGTCCTACCGGAGCTATGCACAAAGACAAAGATGGTGCTGTCTTAGTAGACATCTCTAAGTGTATAGGGTGTTCCGCGTGCTTAGCGGCTTGTCCATTCGGTATTCCCGAGATAGTACCGCCCGGATTCGCGACTAAGTGTGACTTATGCAATCCGTTAAGATCTGAGGGGTTAACACCTGGATGCGTATCTATGTGCCCTACTAGAGCCATAGTATGGGGCACTACAAACGAGATAGCTAAGGAGTTAAGAGTAAGAGCTCTGAAGAAATTAGTTTACAAGCCACTACCTTAGAAACTCGTGAATCTTTTTACTAGAGAACCTATCAACTACTCGACCAGAGAGCTGAACCTGAGGAGATATGTAGCTCTTAAACCGTGGGTTTTCTTAAGGACTTGCAACCTTCAGGACTAAGTCAAATACTTGTAGCACCGGTTTTAATCCTGACTCTCACGGTGTGCTTCACTAAGTTTACTTAAGTAGTCCTCATTATATCCTACTAGCAAACACTCAATCTTACTAATGTCTTTTAGAGTTACTGATAAAGCATCTACACCACTACATAACTTAGCTTTAGCTCCGAGAACTGACGCTATCTTTAGTGCAGCCGCTACGTCGACGTTTCTTAGCTTAGCTCTCGTATCAACGAAGGCTTCAGCGTTGCCGAGCCCGACATACACTATATCTAGTGCGGCACTACCTAGCGATCTTAAGCTAGCTCGAGAACCTCTCTTAGCCCAGTAACGCGGGATTATCTTGTATGAGTCGGTTGATTCGAAATAACCTAACACAATCCCCGGAGGTCTTGATCTCCTAGTCGCTGGTGAGCCAGCGATAGTTACCCCATCTGTTTGGTCGAAGCTGTAGTCTATCTTGTGAAAGACGTCGTAGACTACTGCGTGAGTAACGTCTCTTATTGTCGGCTCTTCACTCTCTAACGGGGCTACAGCTATCGAGATAGATACCCAAGGTATTTGAGCGTCGTAATTCATAGACCCGTCTACTGGGTCAACCACAATAACCCACCTAGGCTCGTCACAGAAGCGACGCGTGCCAGACTCCTCACTAACGAAGAGAAAACAATCTTTAATTCTCCTACTCAATTCCTCGAAGATCATGTTCTCTGATTCCAAATCAAAAACCTTGGTAGTGTCTCCACTGAAGTTGATCTTAACCACGGTGGACGAGCGGCGAGCCTCAGTCAAGTACTCAGCAACTCTCTTAGCAGTGCTTACTAACGCGTCTCTCAAGTTACTCACTCAAACTAAATACAGCTCGCGCTTTTTAAGCGAGTATGATCTACTTTAAAGTGGAAGTCGGGGATGTCATGGCACTCGAAAGAGATTCAGGAAGTCTTTAGAGAGCTCGGCACTACCCCGGAAGGACTCTCATTAACTGAGGTTAAGGAAAGAATTGCTGTCTACGGTTTTAACGAGTTGAGAGGCAAGCCTAAGTCTCTACTCAGGTTGTTCCTTAAGCAATTCACTAACTTTCTAGTAGTTATTTTGCTGATAGCAACTCTAATCTCGGGTTTTCTTGGGGAGTTAACTGACGCCTTAGCTATACTGCTCATAGTGTTTATAATGGGGGTCTCAGGATTTCTTCAAGAGTTTAGGGCTGAGAAAGCCGTAGAAGCTCTGAAGAAGCTTGTTGTTTCCGAGGTTAAGGTCGTTAGGGAGGGGAAGATAGTCGTAATCCCTTCTACCGAGTTAGTACCGGGTGATATTGTCCTCCTGAGTGAGGGCGATAAAGTACCTGCTGATATCCGGCTCATAGATTCTGTAGACTTGAAAGTCGATGAGTCTCCTCTTACAGGGGAGTCAGAACCTGTATTGAAAGATCATTCTGTCGTATTACCTGAAGAAACAAGTATTCACTCAAGAACTAACATGTTGTTCATGGGCACCTACATATACTCCGGTAAATGTAGGGGAGTCGTAGTCGCGACTGGACCAAGAACTGAGTTAGGTAGGATAGCTGAGAAGCTAGGTGAAATAAAAGAAAAGAAGACATTACTTGAGGAAGAACTCGATAGGCTTGGTAGGAAGCTTGGGGCCATAATACTTGGCATAAGCGTTTTAGTATTCAGTATCTCGTGCTTGATAGTGAAGGAACCAATAATTGAGTCCCTACTTCTGGCGGTTGCTCTAGCTGTGGCAGCTATACCGGAAGGCTTGCCTGCTATAGCTACTTCCGTGCTCGCTTTAGGAGCTTACAGAATGTCTAAGAAAAACGTGATAGTGAGAGAGTTAGGAGCTATAGAGACGCTAGGAGCTTGCGATGTTGTGGCGTCAGATAAGACTGGAACAATAACTAAGGGTGAGATGACCGTCAAGAAAGTCTGGATAAGTAATACGGAACTTGAAGTGAGGGGTGAGGGCTTCGAGCCTGTGGGTGACGTAACTCTCAGTAACTCCCCGGATAAAGCATTCATAATTAAGGAGCTTGAAAGATTAGCAGAATACTTGGTTATTCATGTCGGTGAGGACGCTAGCCTATTCTACGATAATAGTGTGTGGAGAGTTAAGGGGTCTCCTACGGAGGGTGCCGCGCTAGTATTCACTTATAAAGTCTTGGGTAGAGAAAGAGTTGAGGACTTAAAGAAAGATCCTAGGTTAGTTAGGGTCATCCCGTTTGATAGGTTTAGGAAGAGAAAGACCACGATACATAAAATTAATAGCGATGAGTACTTGGTTATATCTTCAGGAGCTCCTGAGTCTCTTCTAGACCTCTCAACTCAAGTCTTAATTGAGGGGTCTCCTAAACCACTTAACGATGAGTTAAGGAAAGAAATAAGTAGCTATATAGCGTCAATAGCTTCTCAAGGCTTCAGAACTTACGGTGTTGCTTACAAGTTGGTTGAGTCTGGTGTTCTTGAACAGAGCGTGGAAGAAATAGAAAAAGGGTTTACTTTCCTAACAGTTATGGGAATTATTGATCCTCCTAGGGAGGGCGTCAAGGAAGCTGTAGATGAGTTACGTAGAGCAGGCATAAAAACAGTTATGATCACGGGGGATCATAGGCTGACTGCCGAGGCAGTAGGTCGTCTAATAGGACTTGACGAGGGCTTAGTACTTGAAGGCAAAGACTTGGATAAAATGAGTGACGCGGAGCTAGAGAAAGTAATAGATGACGTAGTCATACTAGCTAGAGTGACGCCGGAACATAAGAGGAGGGTTGTTAAGGCTCTTCAAGCTAGGGGTCACGTAGTAGCTATGACGGGAGACGGCGTGAATGACGCGCTAGCACTCAAGGAAGCTGACCTAGGTATCGCTATGGGTATTAAGGGGACTGACGTAGCTAAGGAAGTATCTAAGCTAGTCATTAAAGACGATAATTTCGTTACTATAGCTACGGCCGTTAAGGAAGGTAGGATAATATTTGAGAATCTCAAGAAACCAATAAACTATCTCTTGCCGGCTAACCTAGGCGAGATAGCGACTATATTATCGGCTGAGTTAGCCGCGCTTCCATCACCTTTAACTCCGGCACAATTACTATGGATAAATGTCACGACAGACGCTTTACCAGCTCTTGCTCTCAGTACTGAGCCTCCAGAACCTGATTTAATGAGGAGACCTCCGAGAAGGAAGCAAGCAACGTTCCTAACCAATAAGAAAATAGCGTATTATGTGCTGCTGGGTTCTCTCATAGGGTTAGTTAACTTAGCTATATACGTGTTTGCTCGCAACACCTACATGAATGAAGACTTAGCTAGGACATTAGTATTCGTAGCTATCGGAATGAGTGAGTTCGGGAGGGCACTAGTCTCAAGATCTGAGACCATGCATTTCTGGTTTAGACCATTCAATAAGTGGCTTATCCCCTCAATACTTGCTTCGTTAACCTTGCTGTTAATTACTGTGTATGTTCCGCAACTCTCGTCGGTGTTTAATACTGTAGGACTGCCTCTAGAGCTTGTTTTCCTAGCGTTCCTGACTTCAGTACCACCATTACTAGTTGATGAGCTTAGAAAGACTCTTAAAACCAGGTTTTAGAGACTAAAAGCTTAAAGGTATTTTAGTGTTTCCCTATCTAGGGTGGGTAGCTACTGAGTAGTGCAGGTATGGTGACTTTAATTATCTTCTCAAGCTTAGGAGGAGTTTTCAAGATCTTAGGCGGTGTTTTTTACGGCTCTAAAGCTGTTTTTGTTGACGCCATGACTTCCATAGCTAACCTACTAGCACTGTTGTTGGCGATAAGATATTGGAGGAGCAGTCTCAAACCTCCTGACGAGGATCACCACTTCGGTCACTACAAGCTGGCTTTCGGAGGCTCTATAACTACCTTAATGATTTATTCTTTTGTTGCTGGTTTAGTAGTGCTTGAGTTAACTGATTTGAGAGAATACACGGTATCTTTAGAAGCTCCTTTAATGGCTTTCTTAGGTGTTTTGTGTTACGTGATTTCCGTACAGGCCTCCAGAAAATTGAGAGGGGTTTTCACGCATTACTCCAGGTTTACGGCTAGTGAATTAATTGAGGGTGTTGCAGTCATTGCTTCTTCTCTTGCCGGCTCGTTATTTAGTTACTTAATAGATTATGCTGGCGCAGTAATTCTGACACTCTACATCTTCTACGAGTTAAGAGAGGTCTTCTCAGAAGTCATGGAGTACGTGGGCGATGCTGCCCCCCCACTAGACTTAGCGAGAGTTATTAGAGAAGAATTTAACAAGAATAACTTGAGTCTAGACACTCTACGTCTAAGAAATATTGATGGCCTGCATTACCAGGGAGTCGCGAGAGTCTTAGTTAAACCTGAAGACGACATCGTAGTCTTAAGTAAGAAGGTGAGTAAGGTTAAGGAAACACTTCATGATCTCGGCATCGATTTAGTAGTTGAGTTTAAGTTACGTGCTCCGGAGATGAGTAGTGAGTATGGTGAGTGATAAAGAGTTAAGTAGTAGGCTTGAGAGACTTAAGAACATCGTGAGGGAATTCATAAGACTTATCGGGGACGACCCTGACAGACCAGAGCTTAAAGACACACCTGAAAGAGTAGCTAAGATGTGGCTTGAGGAACTGGCTTCAGGATACTGGGAAGACCCAGACAAGCACTTGAAGTATTTCTACGTCAACCCCAACTTGGCAAACTACGTGAGTACTAATAGACTCATCGCCGTACTCAACATACCTGTTAGGTCTGTATGTGAGCATCACCTACTCCCGTTTTACGGGAGTGCTTACGTAGTTTACGTCCCGGGCAGTGAAGTATTCGGGTTAAGTAAGTTTGCCAGAGTTTTTGAGGTTTTTGCTAGGAGACTGCAGCTGCAGGAGAGGCTCACGGAAGAGGTAGCTGACTACTTATTTGAGAAGCTTAGAACTAGCGGGCTCTTAGTAATGATAGAAGCTATACACACTTGTGCTTTAATTCGCGGGGTAGAAGAACCCTTAAGTATGGTTACCCTAACAACGAGAGGAGAGTTAAGTGTTGACAGCAAGTTACGTGAAGAAGCCCTAAGAATAATAAGGGCTAAGAAAACCTCAAGGAGCTTAAGACTTCTTAAACCCTGAAATCACGACTTCTTCAGTTCCTGCTTTTGCGTACCCCCAAGGCATAGCTTGCGTGTTGTAGGCTCCGTACGCGTTACCCCTATAATCAAGAACTATGAGTCCTGCAGTGTCCCTCCCGTACAAAGATGTGTGGTACTGGATAGCTAAGCGAGCAGCAGTGTCTGCTAAGAACCCCTCACTAACCAGGCTTACCGCCCTGAGCGACAACATACTCATCATTATTGTCTCACCAATTCCAGTAGCTACCGCAGCCCCGTACTTGTTGGCAAAGAACCCAGCGCCCGGAATTGCGGAGTCGCCAACACGCCCAGGAAACTTCAGGATCACGCCACCCGTAGATACTGCCGCAGCTAGCCTGCCTTCACCATCTAAGGCAACCGCACCGACAGTATCAAAATACCCCAGTTTCCGAGCTAGCTCGAGACTCTTCCTGAATGTTGCGTCACCTGAGAACGCTTTCTTAAGTACTTCTTCATAACGCTTCTTAACTCTCTCAGAAGGACCTGGATGTTTGGGGAGCCCTAATTTAGCTGCTAGCTCGTCAGCAGCGCTACCAGCCAACAAAACATGGTCTGTTAATTCAAGGACCTTACGAGCTAAGAGTACTGGGTTCTTAGGGTATGTGACTGCAGCAACAGCTCCTGCACGACCGCTCCAACCATCCATTACCCCGGCATCCATAGAGATATTTCCTCTTAGGTCAGGTACTGAGCCAAGACCAGCATTCAGAACCCCCGAATCCTCTAACGACATAGTAGCTTCTACAACCGCGTCCAGAACTGAGCCCCCACTCTCTAGCGAGTTAACCCCTCTCCTTAGCGCGTCCAGCATCACTTTCTTTATAGTTCCCTCATCAACGTTTCTCCAAGTTCCGGCTCCACAATGAATTACTAGGACCCCCTTCATTCACGGCCCCAAAATATTTTTAGTGATTGTTAAAAAGGTTTCAGTCTAGCCACTAAGTATGCTGAGCAAGAAATAAGAGCGATCAAATAATAACCTGAAATAAGGAGTTACCGTGCTAATCCAAATTTACTGAGTAATAGTTCGTATGCCTTATTCTTAGCTATGTTTGGGGCTCCTCGAGGACCTGGTCTCTTCATGTAGAACGCGTTGACTTCGTAGACGGTCCCCCTCCATTTTCTGTCTAGAGATATCTTACCTAGTCTTATTAGGTCACACAAGATCCCTGCTAAAGCTGGGGAGTCGTTTATCCTAGCGTTTATGTATATAGAGTCTCTGAAGCCGTTAAAGCTTATGTATTCTATATGCATAGCGACGTACTTCTTATCTCCCAGAGGTTCTAAGTAGCCTGTAGGCTTTATGAATGCTGGGACTTCATAACCAGTAATATCTCTCAGCATGCTAGTCTTAGTGAGCTCCTTCATGTAGTTTCTGTCTTGTTTTGTGAGGGCGTAGAAGTCTGTGTTACCCCCTATATTGAACTGTACTATGAACTCTATCAGCCTATTCCTTTCTGCTAAATGCTCTATTAGATCAGCCGTCAAGGGGGTTGCCCCAGTAGCGCCGTCATCACCAAAAACTACGACGCCTGATTCTTCAAGAAGTTTGAGGAGTCCCGGGTTGTTTGCTACTGGTGTAGGTATTGCGTTAACGAAAGCTACGCTTCCTCTACTCTTAGAATACATAGAGGCTACGTAAGCGTATGAATGCGTGGCTGGTACATCCCCGCTCAAGACTTTCTCGAGAGCTACTGACTCGTCAGGATATTCCTCACCGTACTCAGTAGTTATCACGTTGACTATGACGTCAGGTCTTAACTCTAGCCACTCGTTCAGTAAGGTATTTAAGCTGTCTTCATAGCTTACTAAATCATCTAACCCTCTAGCCCGCATGTTTAGTCCCTCCGTAGATTTTCTTCTTATTCCTCTCCTCACAGTTATTGTTTTGAGTTCTTCGGGTACTGGATAATCATTACCCATAACTTCTCTAGCTATATCGTACAGGGTCTTGCCAACCTTACTCTCATCAACGTCGTAGACCCCAACTATCTCAATATCTCTCAGGCTGTACGGGAGTTCATACTTAGCTAAAGGTATTCCGTAAGGCTCTATGAGTCCCTTCTTTAGTCTTTCTAGACCTGTAGCTAGGTGAGCAGTAACGTACCCAGCACCCAGCATTACTACCCTGATCGGCATATTTATCCCAATAAATATTATACCAGCATATATAAAGCTTTTTACCCACCACGTTAACGCGATGAGGGTCTCTGACCACTTGACTACCCCGCAAACAACGGATATAGACCTGAATAGATGCAGGAAACTAACAAACCTTAGAGAGAACCCACACCTTCTAGGGTAGGTAGTCAGTGCTGGGTAAGAATTTCCTTAGTAGTTAAAATTAAAATTAATAAAATTTACCTTGCTATGGTATTAGGTGATCACGTGGTGCTAGAACCGAGAGTAAAGATTAAGAGATGGGACCCGTCTATTGAGGAGGAACTACTTAAGAAGTGGGAAGAGGAGAGATATGAGGAGCCACCAATAGATTTTCTGAACGAGGATAAATATGTAGTTATTGATACGCCGCCGCCATACCCTTCCGGGGAGTGGGGTGTGGGTCAGGCAGCTCATTACGCTCAAATCGATATGGTGGCTCGGGCGTTGAGGTTACTAGGATATAAGGTTATGTTACCTTTCTACGCTGACAGGAACGGCTTACCTGTTGAGGTAACAGTAGAGAAGAGGTACGGTATCTCGGCGCATGAGATAGCTAACACTCCTGAAGGTAGGCTTAAGTTCCTCAAGTTAGTTAGTGAGGTCTTAGATGAGTACGAAGCGTCCTTAGTTAAGGTGTGGAGGAGGCTAGGGTGTTCTTACCAGTACTGGACTGAAGGGACTGACTCCCCCAAGTATAGGAGACTAACTCAAGCTACCTTCATAGAACTGTGGAATAAAGGCTTAATATACGAAGCTGAGAGGCCCGTGATGTGGTGCCCCAGGTGCAGGACCTCACTCGCTGAAGCAGAGATAGAGACTAAGGAAGAAGAAGGTAAGCTCTACTACATCAGGTTTAGGATCGCAGAAACTAACGAGGATGTAGTAATAGCTACTACTAGGCCTGAATTACTTAACGGGTGTGGAGCCGTCATTTTCCACCCTGACGACGTAAGGTATAAATATCTTGAGGGTAAGCACGCTGTCGTACCTATATACGGCAATGCGATACCTATAATGCCTAGCACGTACGCTAACCCTGAATTCGGGACAGGCCTAGCTATGATGTGTTCTTATGGAGACACTAGAGACATCTGGTTCTTTAAAGAGCAGGGACTTACCCCCAGAATACTCATTAATCCAGATGGCACAATGAACGAGAACGCCGGATTCCTTAAAGGATTAAGTATCAGGGAAGCTAGGAAAGCCATAGTAGAAGAGTTGAGCAAGAATAATTTCTTAGTGAAGGAGGAGGGCTTAAGGCATGAGGTTCCTGTGTGCTGGAGGTGCAAGACACCAGTAGAGTACATTCACGTCAGAGAGTTCTTCCTGAAGCAACTAGATTTTAAGGAAGACGTGCTCAGAGTAAGTAACATGATGAATTTCAGGCCTGCAGAACATAAGGTAAGGTTCGATACGTGGGTAGCCTCATTAAAGATGGATTGGCCTATCTCTAGGACTAGATTCTACGGGACTGAAATACCTATATGGAGGTGCAGGAGATGCGGGCAGATAGTTCTCGGCAAGTACGGAGAGTACGTGAGGCCTTGGATAGACCCGCCACCCTACGAGAAGTGCCCTAATTGTGGAGCGCCAAAAGAAGATCTAGTAGGTGAGACCAGAACTTTTGATACGTGGTTTGATTCTTCTGTCAGTGTTTTGTACGTGACTAGGTGGCTAGATAATAAAGAGGCAGCTCTTAAGGCGCTAGATCACGCGCTTAGACCTCAAGGCTATGAGATAATAAGAACCTGGCTCTACTATTCTACACTACGTGTCTGGTTACTTACGGGGAAACCCCCCTTTAAGTGGGTTAGGATTTCCGGCATGGGTTTAGACCCTAAGGGTAGAGCAATGCATAAGTCTCTCGGTAATATCATCCCGCCGATGCCGTACCTTAATAAGTACGGTGCTGACGCCTTCAGGTATTGGGCAGCGATTTCCGGCATGTTAGGCAGTGATTACAGGTGGTCTGAAGACTTAGTTAGAGGTGGGTTAGCTTTCGCTACTAAGTTAGTCAATATAGGTAGGTTTATATCGTTCTTTGAGGAGCCCCCCCTAGAAGACTCTGTTTTAAAGGACGTAGATAGAGCTATGCTCAAGTACGCTATCTCGGTGACTAAGAAAGTACTCAAGTATTATGAGGAACTCGACGTCTTCAGACCAGTAAATGAGCTGTACGCATTAGCGTGGGATGTTTTCGCGTCAAACTACCTTGAGTGTGTTAAGTCTAGAGCCTACGGTTTAGGCGAGTATGACGTGAAGTATGTTAACGGGGCTAGGTACGTCTTGCACAGAGTATTTAAACTAATACTGAAGACCCTGTACCCTATAATGCCTTTCGTCACAGACTACTTATGGAGGAGTATGTATTCTGGTAGCGGGTTAAGGAACGTCACGATAACCGAAGACGACTTAAGAGACTTGGGCGGCGACGAGAAATTAATAGAGTACTTAGTAGTTGTTAATTCAGCCATATGGAAGTACAAGAAAGAGCGGAACATCTCGTTTGCTGAGCCGTTAGAGGGCACCCTATATGTCTCGGAAGAATATAAGGCAATAGCGCACGACATCAAAGACTTACACAAGATTAAGTCGGTTGTTGTAGGTGCTCCTCCCGACGTAGCTAGCGTCACTAAGCTCGCTGAGGGAGTCTTCCTAGCCATACGAAATGCTTAGTGCCGGGTTTAGTTAATGAATCACGAGCTAGACATACGTGAATGCGAGGACTTAGGTTGCTGGATAGGTAGGCTCCCAAGAGGGTGTAACCTGTGTGTTAAAGGCTTAAAGAGTGTCTTCTTCGTGACTGGAGTATGTAACGAGAAGTGCTTCTATTGCCCGATATCGACTTCTAGGAGAGGGAAGACTAGCGCATACATAAATGAGGTCTTCGTGAATAAGGTAAACGATATTGTCTTAGAGGTGCTGGCTTCCGGGTCTAGAGGAGTGGGCATTACTGGAGGAGATCCTCTTCTCGCTGTAGACTACGTTGTCAAAGTGATGAGAACACTGAAAGAAGTCTTTGGGAGAGACTTCCATATACACATGTATACTACTGGAAAGAATCTGAGGACGGAATACTTAGATATATTGAGTGACGCAGGACTTGACGAATTAAGGATACACGTGACGGGACAACACTCATGGGATGCTTTAAAGTCTGCGCTGAACTACGGCTTTGTTACAGGCATAGAGAATCCAGCAATACCGGATTTCAGCAAGTTAAGGGACCTCGTTGTGAAGGGGCTTGAGCTCGGTGCCCACTTCATAAACCTGAATGAAATGGAAGTTAGTGAGTCTAACTATGTCGGGATTTTGAGTAGGGGGCTGAAGGTAAACCCCGACGGACTCACGGTTCGTGGTTCTAGAGAGGCAGCTCTACAGGTGATGTCCTGGGTGCTGAAAGAAGGTCTTGCAGCAAATATTCATTACTGCCCTGCGAAGTTCAAAGACAAGTACCAGTATAGGAGGAGACTCATAAAGAGGTTCAAGAGAACGAGGCTACCCTACGAGTCCATAAACAGAGAAGGCGTGACCAAATGGGTTGAGGTACCCTACGAAGATAATCAACTACTCAATTACTTGATACTTTCTGATCTTGCCTTAAAGAAGGGCGACATAGTATACTCAAGCGTAAAACTATTTAAGAAGTTAAGAAACACCATCTCTAAACGTCAACAAATTAGATTAATTGAGGCTTACCCGACTACGCCTAGAAAGTTACTGAATATATACAACATTACCAACTGCGTGTAGCTTTAAAATAATTGAAGCAATAATAACTAGGGGAATTTAGTAGAAATGCCTAAAATTCTTCTTTTGAGAGGTAAAGAGCTAGAGGAACTATTGATGCCTGAGGTCTTGATATCCGAGATTGAGAACGCGTTCATTAAGTACTCTAAGAACGAGACTGTGACGCCGCCTAGGACTGTTATGTGGGTTGAGGGTAATTGGTGGGGCATTATGCAGTCTTACGTGCCTGGTTGCGGGGTCGGCGTAAAAGTAGTTAGTTTGATACCTCAGAACCCTAGTAGGGGTCTCCCAACTATTCAGGCGTTAGTGACTTTATTTGATGGGTTGAGTGGGTCTCCTCTCGCAGTTATGGAGGGCGGTGTCTTGACGGCTCTGAGGACTGGAGCTGCTAGCGCTGTGTCAGCTAAGTACTTAGCTCCTAGGGAGGCAGGACCAATAGGCATTATAGGGACTGGGTATCAGGCGAGGTACCAATTAAGGTTTGTGTCTCACGTATACAAGACTGAGGAGGTCGTGATACACGATATACGACCAGACCAAATGAAGACGTTTAAGGCTTGGGCTGAAAATGAGGGTTTCAGAGTTATTGAGGCTGTGTCAAGCGAAGACTTAGTTAAGAAGTCTAAGGTAGTAATAGAAGCCTCAACTACTAAAGAGCCTGTAATTCTAGGTAAGTGGTTGAGCAGAGACCAGCACGTAATAAGTATAGGTGCTCACGCTAAAGACTATAGGGCGCTAGATGACGAAGCAATAACCAAGTTTAGCAAGGTAGTAGTTGATTCTAGGAGGGCAGTGCTCGAGGAGACCGGCGATATAAGAATACCGCTCGAGAAAGGACTAATTAAACCGGAGAACGTGGCTGAGCTAGGAGAAGTCTCTTCAGGCTTCAAGAAAGGTAGGGAAAGTGATGAGTTAACACTATTTAAGAGTGTAGGCTTAGCTATACAAGATGCGGCCGCTGCCGCACTAGCTTACAAACTTGCTAAAAGTAAGGGGCTAGGTGTCGAGATAGAGCTTTAATCTTGGTTTTATTAATAACTGCTTACTAGTTCCTCTACTGCTTTATGTAAGCGGATTAATCTCTCTACTAGCTCGTCAGGGAGTTTAGTGAGACCACCTTTCCTACTTATCTCTTTATAAGCTTCAAGAAACTCTGTTAGTATTCCAGCAGATTTTGTGACGTGAGGCAGTGTTTCTTTAACGAAGCTCTCAAGACCCGCACTAGTTACTTCGTATACTAACCTCCTAGAACCACCACTGCTCTTACTAATAAGACCTTCACTAACCATCTTATTCAATGTCCTGTAGAGGGTTCCGATCGACGGCCTCCACACAGATTGCGTAACGTATACTATTCTCTTGTAAATGCCGTAACCATGAAGTCTCGGGTTAGTAGCTAAAACTGCTAGGACCAAGTGTCTTAATACTTGCGTCCTCCTTCTTCTGACCACCTTAACACCCTCTCTTCATTAATAGATATTGTTACTGAGAGTTATTAATGTGTGATTCTGCTTATAAGCTTATAACTATATTTCTAAAGAATATAGTGAGTGACGTGATCAGTAGGTGTCGTGAGTGGTTCGCTCTGCCACAACCGCCATAGACAAGTACAGGAACGAGATAGTTAACGGACCCATAACTAAGACCTTACTATGGTTAGGATTCCCGCTCATGCTGGTTCAGCTAGTGAATGTATCTTATAACGTAGCTGATGCTTTCTGGCTGAGTAAGTATAGTGATGTGGCTATGGCGGTGCCTAGGCAGGCATGGCCTCCCTACATGTTTTTTAACGCTTTTAACATGGCTATCTCAACTGCTAACATGGCACTTCTGTCTCAATACATAGGTGCTAGAAGATACGAAGAGGCTAGTAACGTTGCCTCCAAGTTTTTTACCGTGACCTTAATAACTAGCTTTGCTTTCGGCTTAACTTACTTCTCTTTAAGGTATCCTCTGTTTTACTACGTGATTAGGACTCCGCCAGAAATATTTGATGACGTGATGAGTTACTCAGCCATAATCTCTGCTGATTTAATGCTTTCAGGGTTCTCAATAACTTACTCAACGATACTTCAGTCTGTAGGAGATACTAGAACTCCAGCAGTTGTAGGAGGTTTCTCAGCCTTACTAAATATAGTTTGGGATCCTTTCTTGATACTCGGTATACCCCCGTTTCCTAGGATGGGGGCTGCTGGTGCAGCCCTAGCTACGGTATTCTCGAGGCTTGGTGGCGTAGCCGCGTTGATTTACTTAACTAAGCGTAGGTTCCCTGACTTAAGAATACACCCGACAAAAGATATCGATAGGTTATGGGTGATGAGAAATATCCGTATAGGAGGTCCTGTCTTCGTGTTTCAAGCTTCTAATAGCTTGGCTTTCATGTTTCAGAACGCACTCATAAACTCTTTCGGTGTCGTGGTTGCTGCAGCATTCGCTATAGGCTTTATCGTAATGGATATTGCTGACGCAGTTATGTGGGGCTTAACTATGCCGGTAGCTATAATGATTGGGCAGAACTTAGGTGCCGGTAACTTAAGGAGGTCTCGTGAGATAGCTTATAAGTCCGCGTTAACTACGAGCACGCTCACAGCTCTTGGCGCTGCAGTAGTGTTCTTAGTTAGAGGCTCATTAATCTCCGTATTCACGTCTGACGCGGCAATCTATAACGAAGCTTTAAGATTCCTTGAGACCTTCGTGTTCAGCCTGCCATTCTTCACTTTGTTTTTCGTGGGTATGTCAGTGGGTAGGGGCTCAGGCCACACCACCGTACCTACGATACTAGGCATAATTAGATTGTGGGGGGTCAGGATAGGCTTAGGATACTTCCTTGCTTACGTCACCAGCTTACAGTCTTATGGGGTATGGCTTGCCATGGCCTTAAGCAACGTTATAGGAGGTCTAGGAAGCATTACGTGGATAAGGTTCGGTAACTGGGCTAGGCCGGTAATAAAATGATCAATAGAAAAGCAACCACCCAATTCTAAGGTTATTAGTTTAAGTTCATCAAGTATATTACCGGGGTGATGTACGTGGTCGAGAAAATAAAGAGTGGTATTCCAGGCCTAGACGAGCTACTCTTCGGAGGGATCCCTAAGAGAAACATAGTCTTGATTTCAGGAGGTCCAGGAACCGGGAAGACTATATTAAGCCAGCAATTCCTATACTCAGGGCTGACTTACGGCGAGCCCGGAATTCTGGTCACTCTAGAAGAACACCCAGTGCAGGTCAGGAGAGAAATGAGTGAGTTTGGCTGGGACGTGAGAAAATACGAGGAAGAAGGACTTTTCGCTATAGTAGACGCGTTTACTGGTGGGGTGGGTGAGGCTGCTAAGAGAGAGAAGTACGTGGTTAAGAGTGTTGATGACATAGGAGAGTTTCTAGACGTGGTTAGGCAAGCTTTAAAAGATACGAGAGCTCAGAGAGCTGCAGTAGATTCTGTCTCAACACTCTACTTAACTAAGCCTTCTATAGCTAGGAGCGTGTTAATGCAACTAAAGAGAGTCCTCTCAGGTCTCGGTGTAACGACTTTCCTAGTATCGCAGGTAAGCGTCACTGACAGAGGCTTTGGAGGCCCTGGTGTAGAGCACGCAGTCGACGGAATAATAAGGCTAGATCTAGACGAGCTAGACGGCGTTTTGACCAGGTCTATACTAATATGGAAGATGAGAGGAACTAAACACGACATGAGGAGGCATCCTTTCGAAATAACAGATAAAGGCATCATAATATACCAAGATAAAATAATTAAGAGAAGAGAAATAATAGCTTTCGAAACCTCTTAAACTCAGGAGTCGAGTAATCCATCATGTGAGAAGAGATGACATACCCACGTACATTAAGGGTAGCAAAGTATTAAGGGTGGTGAGAACCAAAAGCAACCCCACCTCTGTCTTTCTAGCAAGTACGTGAAGACTCTCAATCAGTGTGAAAACTTTGTCTCCCATTATTCTCGCACCATCTAATTTAAGACTTACTACCTTATACGAGGCTGGCACCTCATCTTCCAAAGCCTTCTTAAGCGACTCTAATATTGCTTCAGCGAGCTCATTACATTCTTTAATTACTTCGTACGGGGACTCTCTTAATGAAGCCGCACAAGAGTGATCGTCTGGCGTTACTACCTCGAAGTCAGCTAGTCTTGTTTTCTCGCTGATTATGGTGTCTAGCCTTATTCGGAAGTCTTTATCTATGTTATTCCCGTAAAGATAGATAATTCCGTACCTCTTATTTCTCACCCGTATAGTCAATGCCTTCACTCTCGTATCACACAGTCCTGCGCAAGCACTAGAGACTCTAGCTTCCCCATACCCTACTAGAAACTCACTAGGTTCTGAACACTCGTAAGCCTCGACCACACTATCTAAGAGTTTCTTAAGAACTTCAAGCTCCATGATCTTATCGCCCTTACATGAGTGTGCGTCAACTATCATGGTGTTTAGCGGTGCTTTAGGGTGTCTACTCAGGTAGTCCCATGCGTTATACGGTATGTCGTCATTGCCTAGCAACTTATTGAGTATGAGCGGAGCTATGAAGTCTTTACCCTGGAGTGTGAGGGCTTCCCACCCATCACTCAATCTAATCCTGTAGGGATCACATAAGTGTTTCTCGAATAAGTTGTTTAGAGAGTTTCTCGCCTCAGCGAGTACCTCGCCAGCGACTTTCTCAGCTTCTCTACTGCTAACTAGGTTGTGCTCGTGAGACCCTGCAGTATGGAACGTGAATGTCATGAATTCAGGTTCCAAGAATTTATCTACGTAGTGTATGAAGTTTGATGATCCTATGTTATCGAAAGGTCCGAAATGAATTCGAGGAAATACCAAGATTATGTTAGGTTTTGACTCACGCTTAATAATCACGGCTTTCACTTCTATGCTTTCTTGCGACCCTATATGAGTAAACAGTGTTTCAAGACTTTCTGACTCACCAGTAAACCATGTATTAAGGAACGCTCTCAGAGCTACTATAGGCGAGACACCACTTAATTGCTTGCCTTCACTATCAACGTAGTAGATTAGTAGAATTCCTAAGACTACAGAAATTAACTCAACCACTAAAGCATTAATTAGTTGCACATAACTCAACGACTGTCTAAGTAAGACAGCATTAACTAGAATAAGTGTTAGGATAGGTGTCGCAAGAGAAGTTGCTAAGGCGTGACGCACGGTCGTGAAAGCAGATAGGATTACTAGCGTGAAGCCTGAAGTAACTACTAGTCCTAGTCCTCTCAATCCAGTAAGCCTGTAAAGAATTAACTCAGCGATTAGAGATGCTGCAAAAGTGACTAGAGAGAGTCCGAGAACTCTCTTGAAGTTGAATAGCTTAGTAAGTATTAAGGGTAGGTACATGAAGGTCAGTATACTCCCTAAGAGAAAATACGTGCTTATAGAAACTAGGACGTCTCTTACGGTGTAATATCCTGAGTTAATAATGCCGACTAGAGAAATTAGGAAGACATATATGACTATTAAGAATCTCCTTCTAGGCAGTAAACTCAAGTGCTTATAGTACTTCCTGGCTATTCTTTCTACGCTCATTACCGCTATCCTAGACTCTATGTAATGTGGGTTTTTAATTTAATAGCGAGAATTGCTTTTCTTGGAGGAGACGTCATTTTTATATTGGTTATTGAAAACCTATTTAGAGTGCTTCAGTGTGATGAGTAGTAATATTTATATTGTCTAATATAAATTAGTTTAGGGAATAAGATGTTAAGCGTGGTTGCCGGGGGGTTCTTCGGTGATGAAGGTAAGGGTAAGGTTGTAGCTTACTTAGCTCTCAGCGACAAAGTATGTGCGGCTGTTAGAGTAGGGTCTGTTAATGCTGGTCACACAGTGTTCTGGGGAGGTAAGGAATTTAAGTTGAGGATAGTTCCCTCAGCGTTTGTTAATGGTGGTTGTAAACTTTATATTGGTGCGGGTTCCTTAGTTAGGCTTGACGTGTTCTTCAGAGAAGTCAATACGCTAGGTGTTGCTGGGAGAATTTTCGTAGATAGGAACGCTGGAATTATAGAGGAGAGACACGTAGAAACTGAAGTAAGGGATGAATATCTCAGGAATTCTATAGGCTCTACTCTCCAGGGTGTTGGAGCAGCTATGGTTGATAGAGTTATGCGTAGACTAAAACTTGCTAGAGACTTTCCTGAGTTAAGCACGTACCTAGTAGACTTAGTTGATGAGGTGTGGAAAATCATTAACTCAGGAGGTAATGTACTGATTGAAGGCACTCAAGGAACCTACCTATCATTATATCACGGCACGTACCCGTACGTGACTAGCAGAGATACTACAGCAGCAGGCATCTTATCAGAGGTTGGTTTAGGTCCTAAGTACCTAGATGAAGTAATTGTGGTTTTTAAGTCTTACGTCACTAGGGTTGGGAGCGGGCCTCTACCCGGTGAACTATCTATTGATGAAGTTATTAATAGAGGCTGGATAGAGAAAGCTTCTGTCACGGGTAGGATAAGGAGAGCCGCTCCATTCAATCACGACTTAGCGAAGAGAGCTGTAATACTTAACTCAGCTACTCAAGTAGCGCTCACATGCCTTGACAAAATATTCCCGTCTTCAGCTAGAGTCAAGGAGTGGAGTAAGTTGCCCCCCGAAGCCAAGAAGTGGGTTGAAGACTTAGAAGACGTGGTGAAGGTGCCGGTAACACTCATAGGGACAGGAGATGACGTTACTCACATGATAGATAGGAGGAAAGATCTAGGTGTTGTGACGTGAGAGACTTCGACGTAGCGGTAGTTGGCGGAGGTCCTGCAGGACTTATGGCTACTCTAGAGATTGTGAGTAACGCGAGAAGCAACTTGAGGGTGATAATCTTTGATAAGGGGAAGAAAGTAAGTGAGAGGAAGTGCCCGCTAGCTATTAAGACAAGCAACGGCAACTCAACAACATCGAATAGTAAGGTAGAGTGTCTTAACTGTAAGGTATGCAACGTGATTTACGGGATTGGGGGTGCCGGCGCGTTAAGTAGTGGGACACTTAACTTAAGACCTGATATTGGAGGAGACTTAGACAAGTTAGTTAATGATTGGGATTATGCTGAGGAGCTAGTGAGTTACGTTGATAGAGTCTTCGTGTCATTCGGTGTGCCGGAAGACACTCTTCACGTGCCAGACAAAGAAAAAATAACCTTGCTTGAAAGGCTTGCTGCTAAGGCTGGCGCCAAATACATACCGACTCCTCAAAGGATTGTAGGGACCGAGATCATGATTAAAGTTATTGATAACTTAAGTAGCTATCTAGAAAGAAAGGGAGTGCGAATACTCACGGAGACAAGCGTTGCTGATATAGTGAGAAGCGACGGCGTCTTCAAGCTGAGCACTACTCAAGGAGAGTTCACAGCTCGCAGAATTCTCTTAGCGCCAGGTAGAGGAGGCATCACGTGGTTTCAGAAAATACTTAAGAACCTAAACATAGAGTATGAGCCGGGCCCCCTAGACGTCGGTGTCAGGGTAGAAGTACCGTCGTACGTGACGGAAGACGTCACCACAATAAATCCAGACCCGAAGATAGTGCTTTACACAAAGTTTTACGATGATAGAGTCAGGACTTTCTGCACGAACCCGCGAGGGTTTGTAGTGCAGGAGAGATATGAGGACGGGACTATCGGAGTTAACGGGGTTAGCTACAGGAACCTGAAATCTAGGAATACTAACTTCGCTCTTTTAGTTACGCTAAAGCTTACTGATCCTTATTCTGACGCTACAGAGTTAGGTAAGTCTATAGCTAGGATAGCTACTCGCGTAGGTGTAGGCAAGCCAATAATCCAGAGACTAGGCGACTTAGAGAAAGGTAGGAGGAGTACTTGGGAAAGAATAGAGAGAAGCATCGTAACACCTACTTTAAAGAACGTGACACCTGGGGATATAGGGGTTGTTCTTCCGTATAGAGTCGTGATCAACTTACTAGAAGCTATTAAGAGGCTGAATATCCTTTACCCAGGGCTTTACTCACCTCAAACAATACTTTACGCACCTGAAATCAAGTACTACAGCTTGAAAGTAAAGACCGACAAGAACCTACAGACTAGCGTCGAAGGAATCTTCGTAGCTGGTGACGGAGCAGGACTCTCAAGAGGCTTAAACATAGCCGCAGCCACAGGAGTTATTGCTGGCAGAGCCATACTTCAGACCTTCTAGGACCTTAACATTCTGAGATTCTCTAGGGTCTTATGAGAACTAAGAAGTAAGTATCGTGAGGAGTAACCATGTCGGTAGTTTTCCACTAGGGCATAGTTTCCAGAACGTTAAGAGAGTACTAGAAGACTTAGCATTTATGGGTATTGACGTGCCTCCTTACATCATAATATAATAAGTTAAGAGCCCCGGTGACGGCATAATCAAGAAACTTACCTAGACCTTAATTTCTCGGTATAGTTCATTGCAGTAATAACGAAAGCAACATCATTAGTGAGGTTTCTTTTTCAGGAGATATACTAGCAATGTTATTAGTACGACTATCGGCGCTACTATCATTGCTAAAACTAAGAGTGTTGTATTAGTTTCTGTCTCTACTGTAGGTATTTCCCTAGTTGATTTGATTGTTTCATCGTAAGCGATTCTTATTTCGTGTTCGCTGAGTATTAGAGGTATTTTAACTATGTTCTCGTCTCCATATTTCACTACTCGGTAGTTTACTGGCGTGTTATCCACGACTACTTTCTGGATCTTGACGTTCTGAGTAGTGAATATCGTTATACCGCTAAGTCCTGAACCGTTAACTCTCATAATGAATTCATTCTTATCTGTACTTATGTTTGATACGCCTAGGCTTTCACTAGCTATGTAGATTCTTGATTCTCCTTCATCAAACTTAATACTGTAGGCTCTTAAGCTTACTTGCCTAATTACGTCAACATTAATTAACTCGCTCTTAGCCTCTATTAAGTAACTCATAGTCATGCCTGAGTAACTTAGGCTGCAAGCCGCTTTACCCTCAGAGTAGAGGGTTAAGAATGTCGTAGGATCTAGGTATGCCCTAGACTCAACGTAAGTTCTTATAGAAAGATACTGCGTGCGTGTGCTAGTTACGTTCCCGGTAGATTCTAGGAGTAGTGCTGGAATACCTCTCCAGGTAGTGAATCTAGCTGTAGTCACGTTGAGGGAGATTGAAAGCCATGAAGAATCAAGACCTAGGCTCTCCTGAAGGAAATCCTCTAGACTCTCGTATGGTGAGAGACCTAAGACACTTAGAGGTACGCTAACCTCATAGTCTCTGTTTATCCAAGCACTAAGCAAACCGAGAAGTTCCTGAAGTTTTTGCTGCATGCTACTAGGCTCCACCTCGCCGGACAAGGTAAAGCTAGGTTTCAGTTTGAGAGTCACACCATCATCACTTAACTTAAGTATAGTAAATTCCGTAGTACCGTTAATAATTAAAACTAACTTATCAGGAACAGACACTTCACTCGCACTCTTATTCTCAAACCTCATGTAAATTTTTAGATAGACCCTGTAAGTGTAAGTATCGCTAACGCTGTGAGTAGTTGCAACAAAAGCTAAAAGAAGTGAAAACAGAGATATTGTGAGAAGAAAAACAGTGAAAGACTTCACCACGTAGATCACCAAATAAAATTCTTTATTCGACATAATATATATGTTGTAGGTCAGAAAAAGAAAAAGATTGAAAAAGAGAATATAGTTTAGATAAGTCTTCAAGATTTAATAAACCTGATTCATTTCTTTTCTTCTTTCTTTTCTTCTTTCTTCTTTTCTTTCTTAGGCGGCTTCTGTGCCATTTTTCATTCTTCGGGGGTTTGCACCCCCAAAATTACCAAAAGAGTAGGGATTTAAAAGCTTTACTGCTTCTCGGTAGGTAGCGATTTATCGACTTTCGTGTTCTTTAGTTTTAATGCTTAATAATTTCTGACTTACTCTGCCTCAGTGAAAGTCTGAGATATTCGGGGGTCGTCCTTAAATATTAGTAAGTGCTGTAGGCGTGGTAGTATTCGTCGTTAAACAGCAATTAATACAGCCCCCCACGCATCTGGTCCTAAGTCAATAATCTAGTTTAGTTTAATTTATTTAACTAGCTATAGGACTCATGATCTACGTTATTATGATGACTAGAAGCAAATGTAGAGGTGTAGGCCCGCCTAGCATATCTATACAGACACCACCTCCACGATTCTCAACCTGCTGAAAGATGCTTAGGGTTCTCCCGCTCTAAAGAGTGAGGCTTTAAGAGTTATGACCACTCTGAGAAAGGAGTGCCCGTGCTCGGGTTGCCTGTTTTATTAAAGCTACTCTGTATTAGTAACTTATTTTGATAACGATCTCCTTCTTATTCATGTTAACTCCTTTTAGAGATGATATGAAGCCTTCTATAACAGACCTTAATAAGTTTTTGACGAAAGGATTCAGAAGTACTGGCACGTCATTCACTAATAAACCTACGTCTGAGCTCGCAGGACACCAGAATGTCTTACCCATCGCGTAAGCTTTAACGAAAGCTCTGCAAGTCTCGTACCCGCAGTAACCACAGTTTGTTTTAGGTGTCTGGTTTTCAAGGAAACTAAGTAGTCTGGCTTCAACGAAGTCAGTAACTGGACCAACATCGCCTCTCTTAAAAACCTCAAGAGATTTACTTAGCTCGAACCTCACCTCATTATCCTCAGAAACTACGGCAACGATATTGCGGACTGTCTTACTCAGTTCCTGAAATTCTCTTAAGTCGTTAACGATTACTATAGTGTCTCCAACACTAGATTCTTTAAAACCTTCTACGACTACTATAGGCGTGTTCAAGTATCTTAGAGAATACCCTAAGTCATCTACCCACTCACTGTAGAAGACTACACCGACGCCTCTAGAAGACACTAGAACTTCTTTAGCGCCAGCACCAACGTACCTATTACTGTCTTTGCCGATAACATCAACGTCGTGACTAGAGTGCTTCACAACACCCACAACGTAGCCCCTACTAACTAAGTTAGAGACTACACGCGTAGCCAGAGAAGTCTTCCCTCGCTTCCTAGTAGCTGAAACAAATTTAATCACGTAAGGACTCACATACACCACCTAAGAATGTGGCGCAGCAACTTTAATAACGCTAACTTGAGTTCTAAAATACTTAAATCTTTTCTTTAAGTAATTACATGTAGTTGACAAGATAGTATGCTTAAGAGGTGTTATGTGATGAGGTGCCCGTTCTGTGGTTATGAAGGACCTGAAGAAAGCTTCAAGTTACTTAGAGAACCCTGGAAATTCAGGTTCTATGCAGTCAAGAGAATTCAATGCCCTAAATGTGGGGGCATATTCAATTACTATAGTGGCGTGACTGCTAAAGGCGAGAAATCTGAATTCCTGATTAGAGTAAAGCCAAGAACTAAGAGTAAGTAATTGTTTCTTCTTAAATAGAGTTAACATATTTGCTTAACTAATTTTTATGCACTCCCCGTCTCCAGATGTTCACTTCAGTTATTTCATGTTTTGTTTGTAGTCTTGTCTAGGGCTTCTGCTTCTCCTACAGACCATCTAAATAGCCCGCAACCGGGGTTCGGGTTTCATAGAGCTTTATATTGTTTGATGTTAAGCCCTCTACCCTTGGCTTCATTGCCCTCTGGCAGGGCTTTCCATCACTGTCCTGCAA
>ERZ1669249.168-NODE-168-length-37430-cov-4.788709_pt1 | contig 37430 bp, 26 predicted proteins | sample MGYA00579293_ERZ1669249 | MGnify/ENA primary metagenome ERZ1669249 (study PRJEB41166, sample SAMN08046057) | hot springs metagenome | biome: hot spring; feature: neutral hot spring; material: thermophilic sediment; isolation source: thermophilic sediment from... | reverse complement strand
TCGCCAAATTCGGCGAGTTGCTGCCCGCGCGCGACAAAATCAGGCGCCACGCTGGCCGCCGGGGCGGGCATAGTCACCGGCAAGCTGGCGTAATAATCGGCAAGTATTGTGATTTGCGCGGGCGATAAAGGCTTGGCCATCCCCGCCATAATGGCGTTTTTGCGGGTGCCATCGGCAAAGTAGCTAAGCTGCGCTTTGATGTACTGCGCGGGCAAACCTGCCAAGCGCGGGTAATTTTCGGCGGGCAAACCCTCGCCAAAGGCGCCGTGGCAGGCGGCGCAACTGGCCGCCTCAGTAGGCGGCGCAACTGGCCGCCTCAGTAGGCGGCGCGGCATGAACCGAACCGATTGGACTGCATAATACAGCCCAACCGGCAATGAGTGGCATCAAACGTAACGTGACTTGCCTCATGGCATATCCTCCCGAGATTTGGCAACTCAAACACCCCGCGCGGTTACGGTCATTAAATATAAGCCGCTGGCAACCTGCTCAATTTGCGCAGGGTAATATGAATTTTGAGCAAAAAAAAGCGCACCCTGATTGTGCGCTTTCAATGCATTAATTACCGATGCAAATTATTTATAGGCCGCTAGATTCGCTCAATCTGCAGCCCCAAATCCACGAGCTCCGCTTCTTTGGTGGCGCCGGCCAGCACGCCCACCGAGGCGTTATCAGGCTGCAAATACGTAGTCGCAACCCGTTTTAAATCGTCTTCAGTCACCTCTAAAATGCGCGCGCGCATGGCTTGCTGATACTCAGGCGTGCGACCATGCAAGCTGTCGTTAAAGGCTTTTTTCGCCTCGCCCGCCGGTGAGCCGGGTTTATCGATGCCGGAAATTACGCCAAAAATAGCTTCATCAATGGTGCGGCTTTCATGCCGGGTATTGAGCAGCCAATCAATCGACTGATCGAAATCGGCAAGGGTTTCAGCCAAGCGCGGGTCGCGGTAAGAGTAAAAACGAAAACTCGCCGATTCGCCGTCATAACCTGCGCCGCCGCCATATGCGCCGCCCTGCTCGCGAATTGCGCGGTGCAAATAACCATTGCGTAAAAACCCGCCCAAAACCGCCAGCGCGGCGGCATCTTTGTGGGCGGGCGGCACGGCGGCATAGGCTTTGGCGCAATAATTCACCGCTAAATTGCCAATCCAGCCCTCGCGCACGCTGTGGTGCACGTGATTGAGATGAAATGGCGTAACCGCTGTGCCGTGCTGCATGTGCGCGGCAAGGCTTTGTTCAATATCAGCAAAATGCCGATCCTCCGCCACGATGTTGTAACGGCGCAGGCCGCCCTTGATTTTGGCATGCAAGCGAGTCAGCCGCTCGGCCACATCACTTAATGCGTGCGGGGCATCCAGCGCATCATCCATCGCTTTGATGCGGCGCACCCCGGCAACGCCACCCGATTCGTGGGTGAGCTTGGCACGTGCGTTCATGCCGCTTGCGGCCACATTCATGGCATGCACATGGCCGGAGCCCACAATGCCCTGCTCGCTTCGAAAGCGAATTTGGCTGATTAAATCGCGGATGCGATCGGTTTCATCGAACCGCGCTGCATTCAAATGCGCGTGGAATAAATCCACCATATCCTCGGTATAGCGCACCAAGGCTTTACCGCCAAGCATAAAATAAGACGTCAGGTTGTGCGGATCATCCACATTCGGGCGAATGGACGAGCGCGCGCCAAAGCCGCCGGTGCGGGCGGAGGTGGCCTCAGCCATGGCCACGTAATTGCGCGAGCCGGCGCCAAGTTCTGTGAGCAAGCCGGTGTAAATGGGCAATAAATCCAGCTCATCGTGCGTGAGCGCAGGCAAATCGAGTGCCACCTGCAGGTACATAAGCCCATTGGTGCTGCGATTAAACCAGGTTTGAGACACCGGCTGCGCCGCTACTTTTTCGGGCACCGGCAAGGCGATATGCTCGGGGATATCGGCGCGGGTCACGGTGGGCAGAATACTGATGTCATCCACCTCAGCCTGCCGATCGGCCAACGCCTTGGCGGCCGCGACAATCGCCTGTTTCTCGGCATCACTTAAGTTAGCTTGCATCGAGGCCAACCGCGCCAGTTCGGCGGCAGTTTTTTGGGCGGAAAGCGTGGTATCCGGCGCCAACACCAAACGCACACGGTGCGGGTTATCAAGCAATAGGCGGCGAATTAAATTCGGGATAAATTGCGGATCGGCCGCGCGCGTTCGCAAGCGCGCCAGTGCCGGCTCTAAGTCCAGCACGGCAATCGGGTCGCCATCGTGAATGGCGGCCGGCAGGCTGTGCATCATGAGCTGCAAGCCATACGGGTAGCCATCGCCGGTCACCTCGCGCTGCGAGAGCTCAATTTGATGCAAAACCGCTTCAATCATTTCGGCGGGCACGCCCTGCTCGGCCACCGTTTTGAGTGTGTCGAGAATCAGCGCCTGCACCGCCTCGGCGCGCTCGGGCTCGGAGCCTTCAAGCCCCGCCACAAACACCATTTGGCGCTGCGAATCCTCAAGCCCCATGATTGGGCTGGGCGAGCCGCCCAAATCGGTGCTTTCCAACACCCGCATCAAGGGCGATGCGCTGTTTTCAAGCAATACACCTTCCAGCACTTGCGCCTCAAGCGCAGCATTTAAATCGGTGCTTTCGCCCAAAAGCCAACCCAACACGATGTGAGTTTTCTCGGTCGTATCAGGCTCATCAAAGGCGTAGCGATCGACACATTCGATAGGCGAGCGCAACGCTTGCTCCAAAGGAATGGCCGATTGCGGATCAATTTGGCTAAAGCGCTTTAAGGCTTTTTCTTCAAACTGGGTTTGCAAATCTGCGACCGGCAAATTGCCATAGGTCATAAAAACCGCGTTCGAGGGGTGATAAAACCGCTGGTAAAACGCCTTTAATTGCGCATAGGTTAAATTTGGAATATCCGCAGGTTCGCCGCCGGAATTAAAATGATACGTAGTGGTTGGGAACAACGCGCTGGTTAGCGTTTGCCACAGCACCGATGAAGGATTGCTCATCGCGCCCTTCATTTCGTTAAATACCACGCCTTTAAAAGTGAGCGGCGTGGTTGGGTCATCGGGGGTGGAAAATTCAACCCGATGGCCTTCTTGCATGAAGTCCCGCTCGTCGATGCGCGAGAAAAACACCGCATCCAAATACACGTCCAGCAAGTTATAAAAATCTTTCACATTCACCGAGGCGAAGGGGTAGGCTGTCCAATCGCTTGCCGTAAACGCATTCATAAATGTATTGAGTGAGCGGCGAATCATCATGAAAAACGGATCGCGCACCGGAAACCGCTCCGAGCCACAGAGCACGGTGTGTTCCAAAATATGCGCCACGCCGGTTGAATCGTTCGGCACGGTGCGCAACCCCACCAAAAATACATTTTGATCGTCTGAGGTGGCCAAATGAAAATGCCGCGCACCTGTGCCGATGTGGCGGTATTCATCCACCGTGAGATTCAAGGCGGCAATCGGCTGGCTGCGGACAAAACAAAAAGCGGGATGATGGCGTGCGCTCATAGAAAAATTTTCTCAAAGTTCAGGAGTCAAAAAACAATCCGATTGAGTTTAACCCAGCATCATTCAGAAAACAGGCGCTGTCGTCATAATTCATCGGCATGATGTGGGCGTGAAAAGCTTTGGCCTTGCGCCAAAAATTCAAGCAAAAAAATCAATTTGCGTTATACAAGCCAAATAAAAAAACGATCACTCTTGGACATACGTAGTTATTCTACGATGCCAAGGCCGATAACGCCGTTGTGCGCCTTTTGGCTCAGCCACCCGCAGGGACGGGCATTTTGCGGGCGATCCGCCGTGTTGCGGCGCTTGCGAAGGGAATGGCCATTCACTGCGCGATGCGGCTTGGGCTCAGTTATATGCCTTATTTCCAAACCACCCCGGCGCACGCCAACTATTTGATTTGACTATTAATTTAGTCCAAACCTCCCGCGGCTTTGGCGTACCCGAATTCGCGCAAACGTCCACAACCCTGCACGACCGCCCTACCCTAAATCGGTGGGCAGAAAAAAAAGGCGTGGCGGGCATTGCTGCTTATTGGCAGGAAAAAAACACGGTCACCATGGATAACCTGCCCACGCATATTTTAAGCACCGATGACACTGACTGAATCAAGCAGAGGCTAATCGCTGCATTGCTTATCGTCCAACGACCGAAGAAAGGCCATTTTTTCTGCAATTTTGCCCTCAAGACCCCGGGGGGTGGGTTGATACCACTGCGGCTCGGCCATGCCATCGGGCAAATATTTTTCACCGGCGGCATAGGCATGGGGTTCATCGTGGGCATAGCGATAAGCATGGCCGTAACCCAGCTCTTGCATGAGGCGCGTGGGGGCATTGCGTAAATGCATGGGCACCTCGCGACTTTGATCGACCTTAACAAACGCCATCGCTTGATTAAACGCGGTGTAGCCGGCATTACTTTTGGGCGCAATGGCCAAATAAATCACCGCTTGGCCGAGCGCGAGCTCGCCTTCGGGTGAGCCTAGCCGCTCATAGGTTGTGGCAGCATCATTGGCAATTTGCAGCGCGCGCGGATCGGCCAGCCCGATATCTTCCCAAGCCATGCGCACAATGCGCCGCGCGAGATATTTGGCATCCGCGCCGCCATCGAGCATGCGGCAAAACCAATACAACGCCGCATCAGGGTGTGAGCCGCGCACTGATTTATGCAAGGCTGAAATTTGATCGTAAAAATGCTCACCGCCTTTATCAAACCGGCGAGCACCCGCACTTAAGGTTTCAGTGAGTAATTCGGCGCTCATCTCAGTGCGCCCCAGGGCGAGGGCGGCGGTATCAAGCTGCTCAAGCAAATTAAGAAGGCGGCGCGCATCGCCACCCGCCAGCTCAATCAGCCGCTCGATGGCATCGGGTGAAAACACCAATGACCCCAGCGCTTGGGTTTGCGCTTGGGTTTGCGCCCGCGTGATGAGTTGGCGCAATTCCTCGGGGCTAAGTGATTTAAGCACATACACCTGCGCCCGTGAGAGTAAGGCTGAGTTCAGCTCAAACGAAGGGTTTTCGGTGGTGGCACCAAGTAACGTGACCAAGCCTGATTCGGCAAAGGGCAGCAGGGCATCTTGCTGCCCTTTGTTAAAGCGATGAATTTCATCAATAAATAACAGGGTGGGCTGGCCTGATTCCAGATTGCGTTCAGCCTGTTCCATGGCGGCACGAATATCTTTAACGCCAGAGAACACCGCCGACAAGGCAATAAACGCACTATCAAAAGCGCTCGCCATTAAGCGCGCTAGCGTGGTTTTACCCACCCCAGGCGGCCCCCATAAAATCATGGAGTGGGGTTTGTGCGACTCAAAGGCTAAACGCAAGGGCTTGCCGGGCCCAAGCAAATGCGTCTGACCAATCACCTCATTTAGGGTGGTGGGACGTAGCTGTTCGGCTAAAGGTGGGCGGGGCTGGGTTTTATGCAGCGGCGCTGGCGGTTCGTTACCAAAAAGATCAGGCACCATGGGCGGATCGCAGGTTAATGGCTGTTCACCACATCAACGCCCGCCGGGGGCGTAAAGGCAAATAGGGTTTTATCAACAGGCTGATTGACCTCCCGCGCGCTGAATTGCACCGTGGTGTTATTCCCTAATTTATCTTTAAAAACCATGGCCTTAATGCCTTTAGCATCCATGCCGATTTGCACCGATGAAAAATCGCTTTTTTGCGAGCGATCACTTAAAGCATACCAAGACAAACCATCGTTATTGCCGAGGCTGCGAATCGTGAACACTTCTTCAAGCGGTTGATTACCCAAAAAAATCCCAATCGGCGCGCCCCGATTATCACTCAAGGAGCTGATGGTTACTTGGGCTAAATCGGGGTCATAAACCCAGAGCTTGCCGTCGCTTGCGATGAGTTTTTGCACATAGGGCACTTCATAGGCCCAGTAAAATTGGCCGGGTCGCGCCAACACAAAATTACCCGTCGAGCCCGGCTGAGTTTGGCCGCGAACATTGACTTGTTTTTGGATAAAGTTGGCTGAAAAAGTTTTAAGATTTTTCACAAATTCCGTGAGCGGGCGAACATCAGTCGGTGTGGCGGCGGCAGGGGTGCCTAGCGGAAATGCTTGCGTGTCGGCCAAGGCCGGGGCAATCACGCTCAAACTCAATGGGGCAACCACAAACACACAACCAATTAACCAACGCATCATGTTAACTACCTAAAACGGGGGGCATAAAAAAACGACTTAAAACAATCACTTGATTAGCGAGCGGGCGGCGGCGGCGCCAACACCTCGCGGGCGCCATTGGCTTGGAGCTGCCCCACAATGCCATCATTTTCCATTTCTTCAATTAATCGCGCGGCGCGGTTGTAGCCAATTTTTAAGCGGCGCTGCACATACGAAATAGAGGCCTTGCGGGTTTCGGTCACAATGGCCACGGCTTGATCGTAATACTCATCAATGGCCTCGCCCGAGGCTGAAACAGGTTTCTCGCCGGGCAGCATGACAGCCGAGGCGGATTCTTCCGATAAGACCGCATCAATGTAATTGGGTTCACCCAGCGCTTTTAAGGCTTCAACCACGCGATGCACTTCATCGTCGCTCACAAATGCGCCATGCACGCGCATCGGCAAGCCGGTGCCGGGCGGCAAATACAGCATATCGCCATGGCCGAGCAAACTCTCGGCACCCATTTGATCCAAAATGGTGCGGGAATCAATTTTCGAGGACACTTGAAACGAGATTCGGGTGGGAATATTCGCTTTAATCAAGCCGGTAATTACATCCACCGAGGGCCGTTGAGTCGCTAAAATGAGGTGGATGCCCGAGGCGCGCGCTTTTTGCGCTAGGCGGGCGATGAGCTCTTCAACCTTTTTGCCGACCACCATCATCATGTCGGCAAATTCATCTACCACAATCACAATGTGCGGCAGCCGCTCAAGGATTGGCGCGGGTAGATCGGGGTCAAACGCTTCTGCAGGGTTGTAGAACGGATCGCGCAAAGGCTCGCCTTGATTGGCGGCATGGGTGATTTTTTCGTTGCAGCCGGCTAAATTGCGCACCCCAAGCGAGGACATAAGCTTGTACCGGCGCTCCATTTCCCCTACCGCCCAGCGCAGTGCGTTGGCCGCTTCTTTCATATCGGTGACCACGGGCGCGAGCAAATGCGGAATGCCCTCGTACACGGATAATTCCAACATTTTCGGGTCGATCAGAATCAAGCGCACTTCATCGGCGGTAGCTTTGTAGAGCAAACTTAAAATCATGGCATTCACACCAACCGACTTACCCGAGCCTGTAGTACCTGCCACCAGCAAATGCGGCATACGGGCTAAATCGGCCGTAATCGATGCGCCCGCAATGTCTTTGCCCAAAGCCATGGTGAGCGGCGAGCGGCTCTCTTGATAGGGCTTGGATTCAATCAGCTCACGCAAGGCGATAATTTCGCGCACCTGATTAGGGATTTCCAAGCCCACGGTTGATTTACCCGGAATTACCTCAACCACGCGCACGGATACAATCGACAGTGATCGGGCTAAGTCTTTGGATAAATTAGAAATTTGGCTTACTTTTACGCCCGGCGCCGGTTGCAATTCAAACCGAGTGATGACCGGCCCCGGGGTCGCGGCAACCACATCGACCCGCACCCCAAATTCTTCGAGCCGATCTTCAATTAAGGCCGACATCGAGGCCAAAACTTCCGGGCTAAAACCGGTTTGTCGTTGCGGCGCAAAATCGAGCAAATCCACAATCGGGCGCCCCCCCGCCGTGCCTAACGCAGGCTGAGGCTTAATGGGGGCTTTAGCCGATTTGAGTGGCGTGCGCGGGGATTGCCCCACCGCTTTTGAGCGCTCGTTCGTGCCAAGGGTTGTGCTTGCGGCTGCGCTTGGGGCATCAAAAATCGGGTCGAAGGGCTGGGTCATGGATTGATGTTCATCTTGGGGCGATTGCGCCGGCATGGGGCGGCGACGCACCGCGGGGGCAACATAATTGCTTTGCACGGTTGGAATGGCACGCGGGGTGATGGTGGGCTCATCGGTGCCGTCATTGCGATCTGAGCCATGGGTTGAATCGCCTGCACGTCCCCCCGAAAACAGCCGGGCAATGCGCGCAATCATCCATTCAAACAAGCGCCCCACGAGCTCAAATACCGCAAACCAAGATAAGCCCGATACGGTTGAAAAAGCCAGCATCATAAAGCCGAGCATGAGTAGGGTGGCGCCCATGGCACCCAAATAATGAATCACCCCACTCGCCAGCACTTGGCCTACTACACCGCCCGCTGATCCGGCGGCGGCATGCAGGGGCGCTGCCTGATGAATCGCAGAGAGCACGCTCACTGCGAACACCGTGAGAATCACGCCGCCAATTTGAATAGCAAAAAACACATCCAAAAGGCGCTCATCACTGCGCAGCCGCACAAACAACCGCAGGGCGAACACCAGCACCATCGGTGGTACGGCATAGGCACCAAAGCCTAATAAAAACCGCGAAAAATCAGCGAGCCAAGCGCCTACGGCACCCGCCGCATTGTGAATCGCCCCCCCCGCTTGCCCCGTGGTGGTAAACCCCGGATCAGTGGGCGAATAAGTCCAGAGCGCCAAGGCGTAATAGCCCATCAACAGAACCAGAACAATTAAAACTGTATCAGCCACCATCCGTTGGGGCTGATACAACACCGTATTTTTGGCAGAACTCATGGATATCCGATTAAATTCGAGTTAATTGAGGTAAATACCCCCGATACGCCCCATGCCACCGGCGGGTTATCCCAGCGTCCCGCTTACTTAACAATCCGCAGGCGGGAGCCTTTGGGCGGCGATTTTGGCGCGGGGGGTTCGGGTGGCTCATGATCGGGCTGGTCGGCTAAAGCGGGCTTTACAGGCACTTTGCTGGCCGAAGGCTCGCGCTTGGATCGCACATTTGGGCTTACTTTAGCCCCGGCCAAACTTAATTTGGGCGGGGTGGCGGTGAACTCGTCATCATCGTCAAACTCCTCATCGGGGTCCGGCGGAAACTGAGCGCCACTGCCAAAATCCCGATCATAAATACCGATAATGGCGCGCATTGGCACATAAATCGCCTCCGGCTTGCCGGCAAAGCGCGCTTCAAACGCAATCGATTTGCGATCCATCGCAAAGTTGCGCACCGCACTGGGGCTGATATTCAGATGAATTTGCCCCTCATCGACATGCGCTTGGGGCACTAAAACCCCCGACACCGTCGCATCGACAACGATAATAGGCACATGCCCCTGATCGACCGTCCAGTCGTACAGGGCGCGAATTAAATAAGGACGTTTCGACAGCATAGGGCGCCTTTAGTATTTATCGCGCATTTCGCGCTCAACTTCAGTTAGGCTCATTTGGAAGGTGGGACGATCGAACATGCGCTTCATGTAATCGAGGACAGGTTTGGCGCCGGCCCCTGTTAATTCAACGCCATAAACGGGCAAACGCCACAGCAGGGCTGAGAGCGTGACATCGGTGAGGCTGTATTCATCGCTCATAAAAAATGGTTTGTGGCTGAAGGCGGGCGCAAAAGCGAGCAAGCCTTCACGCAAGGTTTTGCGGGCACGCGCCACGGTTTTCTCGCCGCGCTCGAACTCGGGCAGCAAACCATACCAATCGCGCTCAATGCTGTATAACGCGGTGCGCACTTTGGCGCGGCTTACCGGGTCTACCGGCATGAGCGGGGGATGCGGAAAGCGTTCATCTAAATATTCCATGATGACGCGGGCGTTGGTAATCACAAGATCACGATCGGCCAGCACAGGCACGGTGCCTTCGGGGCTTAAATCGTGAAAATCTTCTGGGATTTCGCCCAGCGATATATCAATCACATCGGCGGTGAGTTCTTTTTCCGCCAGAACAATCCGCGTGCGATGGCAATCAGGATTTTCAGGGTTGGTGAACAGGGTCATGACCGAGCGGCGGTTGACAGTCGCCATAGGGCGTCTCCTTAAAGAATCAAGCAAAAAGATAGTGCATGATAGCAAATTGGCTTGAGCTTATGGGTTATGTTGGTCAAGAACTGCCCGCAAAGGCTTGGCGCCCCAATAATAAGCGGTACATAACCGGCATAATGATGAGCACAAGCGGCATTTGAATCATAAGCCCTGAGATAATGGCAACGGCTAGAGGCTGCTGCATAGCTGATCCTTGGCCAATCCCCAAGCCTAAAGGCAGCAAGGCCAAAATCGCCGCCAAGGTGGTCATCGCAATCGGGCGGATCCGATTGCTGCCCGCATCAATCAGCATCGAAGCCGACAGTGGCGCGCCCGCACACGCGCTGTTTTGCCGGATGACGGCAAGCTCGGAGAAATAAAACACGGCCACTTCGGTCACGATGCCTACGATCATAATCATGCCCATAAGCGCCGTGATATTGAGGGTTTGACCGGCCAACCATAGGCCGGTGAACACGCCACCCACGGCGAGCAAGGGCGCCACCATGATGGCCAGTGCGATCCGAAATTGCTCATACAAAAACAGCAAAGCAAAAAAAACCAGCATCGCTGCGGCGATAAATACTTGAATCAAGCCTGCAAAGGCTTGCTGTTGCTGCAAATACAAACCCGCTAATTGATAATGCACGCCGGCGGGAAGCAAGCCGGGTGCGGCCAATACGTGCTTCACCTCATCAATAACGGCGCCATAGCCCCGCCCTTCAATGCGGGCTGAAACCGATACCGCCGGGGTGAGATCATGACGGGTAATTTCAGCCGCGCCATCGGTACGGGTGAGTACCGCCACCCGATTTAAGGGCACTAAATGCCCATCGGGCGCGCGCAACATCAAAGCCTCGATTTGGGCGAGTGAATTGCGATCGGCGGCGGGTATGCTTACCCGCACGCCCAGCATTTGCTGGCCTGTGCGGATTTGGGTTGAAATGGCGCCGCGCAAAAACTGCCCCAGTTGGGTGGTGATGTCGCTTGGGGTTAAGCCTTCGAGCGCGGCTTTAACATGATTGATTTTAATATCGACCGAGCCACCCGCAATCACCAAGCCATCGTTGATTTCTTTTAATCCGGCCACTTGCCCCAAGGCCTCTGCGACCTTGGGACTGAGGGCTTGCAGCGTGGGCCAATCTGCACCGCTCAGCACCACCACCACCGGACGGGGCGAGCCACTTAAATCGCCGATTAAATCTTGCATCGGCTGGTTCATATCTAACAGCGTAAAGCCGGGCACTTCTTGGGTAATTTGATCGGCCAAGCGATTCATGACGGCGCTCTGCCCCTCGGGGCTTTTAAGCAAAATAAACATATCCCCTTGATTTGCCTCGGTTAAACCGCCGCCTAATTGGGTGCCTGTGCGCCGTGTCCACGCTGCAACCTCCGGGGTGGCGGCAATAAGGCGCTCAACCTGCCCCACTAGCCGGTCGGTTTCGATTAACGAGGTGCCGGGGGCGGTTTGGTAATCCAGTACAAAGCCGCCTTCATTCATTTCGGGCATAAACCCCGAGGGCACTTTACCCAACGCGAACACGCCGAGAGCAATCATCAGGGCAATGATCGGCACGACACTGAGCGGTTTGGCGAGCATAAATTGCATTAATCGGCGGTAGGTTTTTTGCACCCAGCCTGATACGCGCCCGGCGGCGGGCGTTTCGGCATCCCGCGCGCTTAAGAGCTTATCGGCAATAAGCGGCAGGGCCAGCCATACAAACAAAAACGACACGATTAAGGCCGTGGCCATGGTGAGGGACAATGCTTTGAAAAAAGCCCCCGTGACCCCATCTAAAAAAGCCAAGGGCGCAAAAATAATGATGGTGGCCGTGCTAGAGCCCGCCAGTGGTTGGGTGAAATCGTGCGCGGCCTGCATCACGGTATATTTGCTATGCCCGGCTTCATGCAGGCGGCGGGTAATTTGTTCGAGCATCACGATAATGTCGTCCACAATCAGCCCGACAGCGGCAGCCATGCCGCCTAACGTCATGATGTTAAAGCTCATACCCAATAGGCTTAAAAGCAAAATACTGGCCGATAAGACGGTCGGCACCAAAATAAGCGTCATAAGCGCTAATTTAATGCTGCGCAAAAAACCCAAGAGCACGAGGGTGGCAAACACAATGCCAAGCAAGATGGCATCACGCACGGAGTTCACCGAATCTTCAATTACGGTGCTCTGATCGTACCAGCGGGCAAGGTGTACATCCTTGGGGAATTGCGCCTGCATCGCCGCTAATTTGGCGGCCACGGCGCGATCAATCGCCACGGTATTCCCGCCCAGCGTTTGGTGCACCAGTAATAACACCGCAGGCTTGCCGTTGGCCGTTACGATTTGAAATCGCGGCGCTTGCCCCATCTGCACGCTGGCCACTTCTCCTAGGCGAATCACGCCATTAACGCCGGTGCGCAGTATCGTTTGGCGCACTTCATCAAGGCTTGCAAAACGCGCGTCCGACAAGAGCAAATCGAGCCGGCCTCGGGCTTGCAACTTGCCCACCGCTTGCAGCGTATTGGCGGCAGATAAGGCCTGCACCACATCTTGCATCGACAAGTTTAAGGCGGCAAGCTTGGCGGGGTTGACCAAAACTTGATACTCCCCAATAGCGCCGCCTTGCAAACTCACCTGCCGCACACCGGCAATGCTCGATAAAGCAGGAACCAGTTGCAATTGCGCAAAACGGCGCAAGGCCACCGGATCAACCGTGCTTGAGGTGAGGCTGTAGGCCACCACGGGGAATTTGGTGGGGTCCATCCGTTTCACCGCGAAGGTCACACCCGGCGGCAATGCGCTTAAGGTTTGCGCCATCGCCGCTTGCACTTGCAACACTTTTTGCGGTAAATCGCTGCCCCAGTCAAAGCGCAAATCAACATCAGCCGAACCCCGGCTGCTGGTGGAATTGATGGCCACCACGCCTTGCACGCTGCGCAAAGCTTGTTCAACCAAAATGGTGACTTCCATCTGCATTTGTTCAGCCGAGCGGTCCCCCGCCTCTAAAGACACCACAATGCGCGGAAAAGACACGGCGGGAAACAAAGACACCGGCATTTTTATTGCAGCGAAGCCGCCCGCAATCACCAGCAAAACCAATAAAAACAAAATGGAGCGCCGATGTGATAACAGCCACTCGGCTAATGCGCCTAAGCGAACTGCGCTCATAAGGTGGGCACCTCTGCCGGCGCGGCTTTGGGCTCGACCTGCACGGTCATACCATCTTGCAACACATATTGCCCTTGAATCACGATGGCATCATGAGCGTGCAGCGCCCCCGCTACCCGCGGTTCAATTAATGCGTTCTGCCCCACCCGTAACGCGACCCGGATAGGCACGGCAATCGCCTTGGCATCGGCATGGGTTTGCTCAACTCGAAAAATGGTTGGCACACCGGAATTAAGCACAACCGCGTCGATGGGCACCACAAAACCCTGCAAAGCAGGCAACCTAATATCCCCTTGCAGCGGGGTGCCCGTAATGAAATTAGCGCTCGCCGCATCGGGTTTAGCAATGACATCCAGCAAGCGGGTGGCGGGGTTAATTTGGCCATCCACCCGCACCACGGTCGCTTGTTCTAGCCCATGCGGGGCAAATACCGAGTGAAAAATAATCGGCGTGCCCGGCACGATACGGGCGGCATCTTCAGGCTCAATACCAAATCGCAACAGCAAGGCCTGCTGCGCCGATAAGGTAAGCAATGCGCCGCCCGGCGCCACCATGCTGCCGACCGGCGCGGGCACCGTCATAACCAAGGCATCCTCACTGGCAACCACGGTTTGCGTGGCTTGATTACTGCCGATTTTCTCCAAGGTTTTAATGCGCTGCACAGCATCCTTGAGCGCTTGCTCAGCGCTCACCACCTCTTGATGGGTGGCCATTTGCCGGGCAAATAAATAGCGCTTCTGGGTTAAATCTTGCTGCAAAACCACGCGTTGCGACAGCGCCTGCGCATAAGCCAGATTCGCATTGGGATCGGTTTGGATGACGAGCAAAGGCTGGTTTTTTGTAACGCGTTGACCCGCCTCGACGAGCACTCGGCGCACCTGCCCGCCGGTTTGCGTGGATAGGCTTTGCGTGTGGGTGGGATCAGCTATCACCTGCCCATAGGCTGAAAGGCTCGGGGTTAGGCTTTGCACGCTCAAGGACTCAACCGACACCGAGGCAACAACACCGGGCGTATCCGCCGCCAGGGCAAGCGATGTCATGCCTAATAAAGCCAGCAAGCTTACAAGGGAAATACCCCATCGAATCAAGCCGTGGGTTTGCGCCCGACCGCTTTTGCATTTGAGCGCGCGCACAGAAAATAATCCAAGCATTAGTCTTTTTCCTCATGGGGGGGCGCTGTTGATCGGAGATTTTGGCAATGCGAGTTGATCAACCAAGCCCAACACGCCCCGCAACGCCAACTGCGCTTGAATAATCGCTTGGCGTGTTTGAATGGCATTGAGTTGTTCCGCCGTGAGCGTCGCACGCACAGCTAAGTAAGATCCGGCGGAAAAATACCCCGCATCCAGCGCCGTTTGCGCATTGGCAGCGGTTTGCTCCAAGGTGGGTAGGCGTGCCTCAATTTGGCTCAAGCGGGCACGATAGGCCACAAGCGTGCGCTGCACGGTCGCCACCTCACTTGCCGCCTGATTAATGCGTGCCTGAAATTCCGCATTAAGCTGCGCGCGTGTCGCTTGCGCTAACGCCACCCCGGCCTGCGCACTGCCAAAAATCGGCAGCGTCAGCCCCACGCCGAACCCGGCGGTTTGCACGTTGCTGGTGTCGTTGGCGTGGCTAACACCGAACGTTAAACCCGGAAACTGCTGCAATAAAGCCGCCCGGTATTGGGCATCGGCACGCAGAACGCCCGCGCGCAACGCCAGTAAATCAGCACGGTGCAGGGCTAATTGGGCGAGTATGTCAGCTTGCGCGGCGGCATCGGGCAAGGCCACATCAAACCAACCTTCGGTTTGCCACGCGGTATCGGGCGAAAGCCCCATGAGTGCGTTTAGCTGCTGGTGGTTTTGGGTGGCTTGTAATTGCAACTGATCGACTTGGCGCGTCAAATCTGCGGCGCGTACCACATCGGCCACCACCCGATCTTGAGTAATATACCCCTTGGCTAAGGCCGCCTGACTTTGCCGCAAACGGGCATTAATCTCCGCAAGCTCTCGCGTTAATACTTGGGTTTGCGCCGCATTAGCTACCTGCTGCACATAGAGATCACTGGCTTTTATTTGGGTGGTTAGAGATAGCCAAGTGTAGTTAAGCGTTTGCTGAATTTGGGCGGCCTTAGCTGCATTTAAGCGCTCGCGACGGGACATCATGGCTGATAAATCCAGCCCAATGGCTTGGTTCATAGCGCTTATTAAACCCACCCCATTTAAGGGCGTATCGCGGGTTAAATTTAAGGTGGGATCGGGCAGGCTGCTGGCTTTTCGAATTTGGGCGGCCGCGACCTCAGCGCCGAGTTTAGCCGCTTTCAGCTCAGGATTATCTTGCAGCACCCGCGCTTGCAGCTGGGCGAATGACAACACATACGATTGCGCCGGATTTTCTTGATGCTGGGTTGGCGTCAACGAGACAAAATCAGGTTGCTCGGGCAAAACCTGCGGCTGATAGCTCGCGCATCCGACCAAGAGCCCACTGAACGTGAACAGCGCCACACGCCCCCATTGGGGCGGTTTAATTCGGTGCAACCCACTTGCGCGCACAAGCCGTTCCTTATTTAATTTAAAGGCAAGATTATGCCGCCCCTGCCCCGCAAAATCTGGGGCGCCCACATGACCATTTGGTCATGCCACACCAAATCGGCTAATAACCCGCTGATTTTTAATGAGTAAATCAGAGAAGGCGTCACTCTGCAACACGGCCAATTCCACCGCACGCGCCGGCGCGATGGGATCCCAATGACTTGCAGCGGCGCCTGTCCCCGGATGACACATCACCAACGCCTCTGCAGGTGCCCTTTGCAGCCAATAATCCATGAGTGCCAAATAACCGGCCGGCGATTGATTAAACCCATACACCCCCGCAAAAGCCGGCGGCAAGCTAAAGCCCGCCCGCTGCGCTTTTATTCGCGTTAAAGGCGCACCCAAATGGGCAATCAGCCATTCTTTTAAACCGATTTTCGGGGCGATAAGCGGTGCTGTGCAGCGCAACCAAGGTTGAATATTGCGCGCTGCCAGTAAATCCAACAGGCAATCGCGCACGGTGGGCAATTGATGCACATGCTGATGGCCATCAACATAATCGGGCGCCCGATCAAAAGCTTCTACAAACCGATCCAACTGTTCGGCCAAACTCGCATAAATTTTAGCGCGCGGCAAAAGCCCGCTATAAGCCTGGGTAATCAAAAGCGGCAGGGGGCGATGCCAAGTGTTGGCGGCAAAGCCTTGAGTTAAGTTGAGATGCAAACCTAAATGCACGCCTTGGCATTGTGGCACCGATTTTGCCGCCTCAAACCAACGCGGCACTTGGGTTAAGCAGCCAAAGCCACTTAATCGTTGCTGCCGCACCAAGGCCAAAATACCCGCATCCACCTCGGGCGAGAGGCCAAAATCATCGGCAATTAATACGATGGGGCGCACGGTTTTCTCCCAAGCAAGGTACAACAGTGCCGGCATTCTACCCTGAGGCTTAGTAATTTATCCCTCTACCCGCCCTATCCATTGATTTAGTTCCTAAGGTAATTAATTGAAAAATTAACAAATTGCGCTTTACAGCCTCGGCTGAATTCACTAAGTTAATCGGCCAAAACCAAAGGTTATAACATAACATTATGAAGCATTTTGCCCGCCCCTTACTTTTGAGCTGCGCCCTCATCACCGCCCCGGTAGCCGCGGATGAATTTAGCATTACTCCGCGCATGTACTTAGACATCATCGGCTACAAAGACACCGCCAATGGCCAAGGCACCGGCTACATTCAAAATACCAACGGCATTTTTAATGTGCACACGCATGTGGCCGGGGGCGGCCACAGCCACGGCGGCTCGCTACACAGTGGGCTTAATTTTCGCGGTGCCGAATTAAGCTTAAGCGCCGCCTACGGCGACTGGTTAACCGGTCGGTTGAATTTTGCCACCGATGGCCGAAGCGGCGCGGTTGAAGAGGCTTGGCTCAAAGCCCGGTACGCGCCGGCGGGGCTGGCGTTGAAGGGCGGCAAATTTTTAAGTGACATCGGCTGGCAAAATGTGTTGCATCCGCACGGTTGGGATTTTGTCGATCAAGCCTTGCCTTATCAGCTGTTATTCGCAGGTAGCCTCGCAGGCAATGGCGCGCAGGCAAGCTTCGAGCCTATGCTGCCTTTTCAACTGCAACTCGGCGCAGAACTTTTAAGCGCCGGCAACGAAAGCGTGGCGGCCACCGTGGGGCCTGTGACCAATTACGTCAGCACATCCGGCAAAGTGGTCGATATTCCGTTCGGCAGCAAAGGCAACTGGCCGAATGTTTGGACACTCTTTGCGAAAACCGGCATTCCAATCTACCCAAACCACACGGTGTTTTTGGGCGCGGCTTATATTAAAAGTGATCTGCACCAAGAGTTGCACACCTATCACCCCGGTATTAACGATGCTGATCACGGGCTTGAAGGCAACACACAAACCGCAGGTTTAAGCGCTGGGTATCGATTCGATGCTCAGCAAGATCAAGGCCAGGGTGATATCACCCTAGAAGGTGAGTATTTTTATCAGCGCAAAGATTTAATTCTTAACTTTCATGAAACCAAGCCTTGGAATGTGGGCCAGCCGCGTGTGCTGAATGTAGATAGCTACTATGTGCAGGCGCTTTACGGTGTGGCACCACGCTGGCAGGTGGGCTTGCGCTATGACGTGGCGGGTAATATTCAAGAAGCTTTGCGCAGCAGTGCCCCCTTAAAATGCGCACCGCCGTATCAATCCAAACTCTGTCCACGCCAAGATAGCCAGTTTGATGGCCTATCTCGATTAAGCGCCGTGGTGACCTGGTCGATTGATGACCGCCAAAAACTGCGCCTGCAATTAAGCAAGGCGCGGGTGCCGGTGGCCGAAGACATCAACGGCGATAACCGGGCGGATGCGATTCGCAAAAACTTTACCCAAGCGTTTTTGCAATACCAAGTCGTGTTGGGCGCGGCGCCCAAACACAATCATCAGCGGTTTATTCGCAACTAGAATCGTGTCGATGACGGTACCTATCAAGCGCGCTAACTAAATTTAGGCGCGCTATTTGCTTTATGATGAGCCGAAGTTTCACTACAGGCTTATCGCATGAACACACGCATTCAACTCGATCTTGATGGTCAACATGTCGCCATCTTTGACAAGTACAGCGTGCGCTCGGCATTTCAACCCATTATTAGCGTGGCACATCAACGCATTGTGGGCTATGAAGGCTTAGCGCGGGTTCAGGATAAGGCTGGCCAAGCGATTGCACCATTCCAGCTATTTGATTCAGCGCAAGATATTGAATCTTTGGTCACCATAGACCGCGTGTGTCGCGAGCTACATTTACAAAATTTTGCCCGCGCCAACCTGCGTCCCCGCTGGATTTTTATTAATGTGCATCCGCTGGTTGCAATGCACGGCCATCAATTTGGGCCATTTTTTGCGCAAATTTTAGAGCGTTTACCCATTGAAGGCTGGCAGGTGGTGGTTGAAATTGTCGAGGCCGAGCTTAGCTGTGATGCAGAACTTACCGATGCCATTGCGCTCTACCGCTCACTCGGCTGCTTGGTTGCCCTCGATGATTTCGGGGTGGGTGGCTCACAGTTCACTCGGCTTTGGCGCATTGAGGCCGATATCGTCAAGCTCGACCGCAGCCTGATTGTCGAGGCCGAACATTCCCACCGCGCGCAACGCACCCTGCCCTCCTTGGTGGCGATGATCCATGAAGCGGGCAGCCTTGTACTCCAAGAGGGCATAGAAACACCGCAGCAACTCGCCATTGCACTCAATTCGGGCGTTGATCTCCTCCAAGGCTTTGGTTTGGGGCGGCCGGCTTTACTCAATCAAGTCGAATCATTTGATCGGGAATTTTTAAGCCAGGGCTTAACGATGACCTCACTTGAAGTGGACCTTGCCGATCACAACCTGCATCGGCAAATGCAATCCGTCACCGAGCGCTTTGAAGACATGCTGGTGGCCATCGAGCGCAATGTACCGCTGGCCATCGCCGCCCAAGCCTTACTTTCGATGCACCTTGTCGCCCGAGTTTTTGTGCTGGATGGGGATGGTTGCCAGCAGGCAGAAACCGTTCATGGCGCCTTTGCGCCCAGCTCGCTGCAAAACCGCTTTCGCCCACTCGCCCATGCCGAGGGCGCCAGTTGGGCCAAGCGCCCCTATTTTCGCCGCGCCATGATTGAACCGGGCATGGTGCAAATTAGCCGCCCCTACCTTTCCGTGGCGGGCGGTAATTTGTGCCGCACACTCTCCTATTGCCGCGCCCATGCGCCCCATCACGGCATTAAAGTGGTGTGCTGCGATATCAATTGGTCAGATTTTTAATGGGCAAAGCACCCAAAACCGGCAAGCGACTAAGGTATCCTCAACTTAACAGCCTGCCTGTTAAGATACGCTGAGATTCATTAGCGCTTGTTAAGGCAGAAAACCTTGGTCAATTCCCCCTTCACGCTCAAAACCCCCGTCACACGGATTGGCATTACCGGCTTATCGCAGGCGGGTAAATCCACGCTCATTACCGCGCTGATTAATCACTTAGAAAATATCCGGCGCGGCTCGCTCGCCAAACAAGCCACACTCAAAGGGCTAACCCACGGCCACTGGCTGCGCGATGCCACACCAATTTTTGATTACGATGCAGGCTTACACGCCCTCACCAACAGCCCGCCCACCTGGCCCCGCTCCACCACTGATTGGTCGATTGCCCGCATCGAACTCACCATTGATCGGCCGTGGTATTCCACCAAACCGCGCCGCCGGATTATTGAATTGCTTGATTATCCCGGGGAATGGCTGCTGGATTTGTGTTTACTCGAATGGGATTACCCCGCCTTTTGCGCGGCGGTTTGGTCTTGGTGTAGCCAAACCCCTCGGGCAGAAATTGCCGCCGATTTAATTCAGCAGCTGGCCGCCATCGACCCGAACGCCCCTGTGGATCGGGCGTATTTACTGGAATTACAACAGCGCTGGGCAGAGTTTTTGGCCGATAGCCGCCTGCCGCCTCATCAATTAAGCCGGAATTTACCCGGGCGATTTTTACTCAATGGGACAAACTTTTCTCCAGAGCGCCATCCGTTTATCCCGTTATTTGCGTTGAATTTGAGTGGGGGCACCGCCACACCAAAATTCCCGGCCAATTCTTGGGGCGCGGTGTGCACACAAAATTACCTCAGCTATCGCGATCATGAAGCCAAGCCCTTCTTTAGCCGGCATTTTCAATCGCTCGACGCCCAAGTCATTTTAATTGATTTGCTCGGCGCCATGACCGCCGGCCAAAGCGCGTTAAAAGACATGCGCGCCGCCCTAGAATGCACACTTCAACCCTTCACCTACGGCACCGATCATTGGCTGGGGCGGTTATTTCGCCGAAAAATCCGCCGAGTTGCTGTGTGCGCCACCAAAATGGATCACCTACTACCCGACGATCAAAAGCGCTTGCAATCGTTAGCCGAATCGTACTTGTATGAAACCGTGCAACACTTAGCCGCCAAGTCCATCGAGCTTAACGTGATGGCCATTGCCGCCGTGCAAGCCGCCCGCGTGCAAGAAGAACCCGACGGCACACACAGCTTAATTGGCCGAGATAAACGCACCGGCCAAGGGGTGCAATTCACCCCGCCCGCCCTGCCCCAAACCATGCCGCATAATTTAAATCTTAAAATTGACGATTTACCGCAATTAGCCCCGCCAGCCGGCTTAGACCGCACACGCCCATTCCCCGGGCGGCGCATCGATCAACTACTGGCTTTTTTGCTGGCCGATTAAAACCCCAAGGCAGGTTGTATGAACAAAGCGCCCCCACCCCCTGAGCAAATATTACGCACCATTATTCATGCCATGGGCGATCAGGTACCGCCGATTGATGCTGAGCAAATTCATCAAGATCAAACCATTGAAGCTGAACCCGAACCACTCCTACCCACCAAGCACCCCCATTGGTTTACCCGCCTTGTCACTACGGCGCTGCTGATTTGGCTCATGGTGATCTGGTCACAAGCCATCGTCTGGGGCTGGGCGCTAAGCCCCCTCGTGGGCGGCCTCTTGCTGGCCTGCGGGCTTGCGCTTTTGGGCGGATTTTTATTGCTGGGCTGGCAAGCCAGGCGGGCAAAACACAAGCTCGATGCCATTGCAGACATTCAAGCGCAATTTAATCAAGCCAAAGTGCCCCACGCGCCACAAACCGGCGTGTTGAATTTAAGTCGCCGCATTGCCGCACTTATGCAAAAAAAACCGCAGCAAGCCCAACTATTGCAAATGTTGAGCACCGTAGATGAAAGCTGGACGTACAGCGAACTTGCCCACGAGCTTGAGCACAGCTATGGCGCGCAAGATCGCGCTGCCGCAAAGTTAATTCAACGCGAAGCGATTCGCACCGGGATATTTATCGCCGCCAGCCCCTATCCTTTGCTCGATTTTTTGCTGGTGGCTTGGCGCAATGTCGCGCTGGTTGAGCGCGTGGCTTTAATTTATCAAATCAAGCTTTCCACCCCCGCGCGTTGGCATTTGTACCAAATGATTTTGCGTAATATCGCCTTTACGACGGTGACCGAAACCGTGCTGGATTCAGTCAGCCAATCGTGGCTATCGAACGTGCTTTTACAAGTGGGCGTGCGCGCGGGGCAAGGGGTTGGGGTTGCGCTGTACTCGGTTCGAATCGGCCATCAAGCCATGCGCTTGTGCCGCGTTGTACCAGAATCCAAACCTTTGGTGGATCGCAACATCGGCAAAATGGTGATTGAGGCCGTGCGCTCAAAAACGAATCCCGCCTAACTCAGCTTGCCCAATGTTATAATAAAAACAAAGGGTTAATTCAAAATTTCTTAGTGCGAACTAGGTTTAGTTCCACATCATGTTTTAATAGGGGAAACGCTTATGTCCAGCCGCGAGGCTCGCTTATTGCGCGGGGTCACCATGGCTTCGGTCTTGGTTGCTATCCTTTTGATTATCTTAAAATTAATTGCCACCATCAGCACAAACTCCATTAGCATGATGGCGTCATTAATTGACTCAACCATGGATTTATTCGCCTCTCTTGTTACCCTCTTTGCCGTGCGCATTGCCTTGCAACCCCCGGATGATGATCATCGCTTTGGTCACGGCAAAGCCGAACCCTTGGCCGCCTTGGCGCAAACCATGTTCATTGCCGGCTCCGGCGCCTTTTTATTTTTAGAGGCCACACAACGGCTCATTCGCCCGCAACCCCTCGATACCGCCGGTTTAGGCATCGCAGTTATGGTGATTTCCATGCTGGCCACGGCAAGCCTGCTCATGTTCCAGCGGCATGTGATTAAAATCACCCAATCACCCGCCATTAAGGCGGATGCCGCGCATTATGGCTCTGATTTTTTGGTTAACGCCGCCACCATTGCCGCTCTGCTCTTGGCGAGCCAAGGCATGAATTGGATTGATCCGGTATTTGGCATAGCGGTGGGGATTTTTATTTTATGGGGTGCCTGGCATGTGGGGCGCCATGCGCTCGATCAGCTCATGGATCGGGAAGTGCTGGATGGCAGCGAGCTTAAAATCCATGCCCTTGCGGTGGGGCACCCCGATGTACGCGCCGCCGACCATATTCGTACCCGCATGGCCGGGCGCACCATGATTATTCAGCTGTATATTTATCTGCGCCGTGATTTAAATTTAGGGGAAGCGCATGTGATCGGTGATGAAGTCGCAGCGCGCATTCAAGTTTTATTCCCCGGTGCCGATATTCTCATTCACGAGGAACCCGATCACGCACCGCCCCCCGCCCTAAAGCCAAATTAAGGAGTTATCTATGAGTAGTGGTTTATCTGGCATCAGTGCCTTGATTCAAAATCAAGGCGCTATGGCGCAATCTCAAGTGCAAGAAGCGGCACAAATGGCTATGTTGAAAAAATCGATTGATATTCAAGCGCAAGGCGTATTGCCGCTTATCAATTCACTGGTTCAAAATAGCCCGGCCGCGAGCAATCCCAGTAACTTGGGCAATGCGATCGACGTGCGGGCTTAAACCCCCTTAAGATAAATAGCCTTCCTTTTGAGCCAATCAACTCAGGTGCGAGTGAGTTAGGGCGTTTCTGTTAATTGTGCATCAGCTAACACCAAGCGGCGCTCATGCAGCGCGCGCAGGGTGGCGCGATGCCCGACACTGACCACCGTCATACTGGGCATCAGCGTGAAAATCAGCTGATACAGTGCCTGTTCGCTCGGCTCATCTAGAGCCGAGGTTGCTTCATCCATAAACACCAATTGGGGCTGTTGCAACATAATGCGCGCTACGGCAATGCGCTGTTGTTCACCCAAAGATAAAATTTGCGGCCAAGGCTCAATGGCATCGAGCATGTCGCCCAAGGCGGGCAAACCTACCTGCGCTAAAATCTCAAGCAAAATGTCATCGGCGGTGGTGTTGGCCGCCTGCGGGTACAGCAGCACGTCGCGCAAGCTGCCTAAGGGCAGGTACGGTCGCTGCGGTAAGAATAAGGTGTGCGCCCCGGCTGGCATGGCCACCTGCCCCTGCCCAAATGGCCAAATACCCGCCAGCCCGCGCAGCAAGGTGCTTTTACCGGCACCCGACGCCCCCATAATGAGCAAATGCTCGCCCGGCATTACGCTTAAATTAAGCTGATTAATCAAGGGGCGGCCATTGGGTAGCAAGACAGATAACCCGTGTACCGTTAGCGCGGCCGCGTCATCTTTTGCAAGATCCGAGCGTTTAATCTGAACTTCATTTTGGTGAAGCGTTTCAAGGGTGGCCACTTGGCGGCGAAAGCCTTGCAGACGATCCACCACCGCATGCCATTGGGCAAAATTGTCATAGCTCTGGGCAATGTACGCAAATGCACTTTGAACATTGCCAAAGGCAGAGCTCACTTGCATTAAAAAACCCAAAGGCACCGCTTTGGTGAAATAGGCAGCAGCAGCCGCTAAAAATGGCAAAATCACCGCCACTTGGCTGAAGTAACTGCTAAACCAGTTAAAGCGTTTTTGTCTTAAAATCAGCCGTTTATAATTATCAAACACCCGATCAAACCGATCGGTAAATAAGGCCTGCTCTTTGTGCTCGCCCCCATAAAAGGCCACGGCCTCGCTGTTTTCCCGCAACCGCACTAGGCTAAAACGAAAATCGGCTTGCAAACGCTGTTGATTAAAATTAAGCCAAATCAGCGGATTACCCACTTTGGCTGCCACCCAAGTCCAGGCCACCGCATAGATCAGCGCCACCCAAACCAAAAAACCAGGAATATGGTGCTCAACACCCCCCCAAGGAATCACAACCTTGGATGACAACACCCAGAGCAAGCCCACAAACGCCACCAAATTGGCCACCGAACTCAAAATGCCGGTAAACAAGCTCGTGGTGAGCTGCGAGAACATATTCAAATCATCGGCAATGCGTTGATCGGGGTTATCTTGCCCACGCTGAAAAACCTCCATGTGGTAATAGGTTTGCGCCGATAAATAGCGAGCGAGGTAATCGCCCGTGAGCCAGCGCCGCCAGCGTAAATCCAAGAGTTGCGAGAGATACGTTTGATAGACACTCAACGCAATGGCACCAAACGCCAGCAAGGCAAATTCGCCAAGAAGCTTCCAAAACCCGGGTTGATCGTAATTTTGCAGGGCATTGTAAAAACGATTGTACCAGTCGGTTATTTGCAGATTAATGGTCACCAGCAGCAAGGTGGTTGCAATAATCGCCAAAAGAAAGCCCCGCGCTTTCCAGCGGTCTTCTGAGTGCATAAAGTACGGTTTGGCTAACGCCCAAACGGTGGCAAAAAACGCCCGATTAAATCGGCGGGGTTGCAAGGCCAAGGCGCTGATGCCCGGTGCGGTGTCTTTAGGATCGAGTTGCATGAACGTTCCGTTGTGTAAGTTGGCTTTAAGGAACTTCTGATTAAATCCAACGTGAACCGAGTTGGAGCCCGAAGGCGCAAAACAAGGCTTCAGGCCGCCGCTCAACGTTATTCGTTGATGCCAAGGCCTAAAGTTAAGTGTTGCGCCCTTGTGAATAGACTCGGGGGCGGCAACCCTTAGAGCCGGGGTTTTGCGGGCGATCCGCGTTGTTGCGGCGCTGCCGAAGGGAATAACCATTCCCTACGCACCGCGCCTAGCGGCTCATCCCGCGAAACCCCGTCTCGGCCACGGGGATTTAATCAGAGGTTCCTTGACTACGAGTCGTAATGCGGCATTGAGGTTCCCTAATTATGAAGCCCTTTAATCTATCACGCACTTTCAATCAAATCGCCAATTTACGCGCTTTTAACCTGAACCCTGCCACACCGGCCAAAGCCAACAAACTTAAAAAAATAATCGGCCACGATTGCAGCCAATAAAACGGGGTGCTGCCTTGATACGGCTGAATGGTACCCACCAGCACGCCTTGCTCATTGACCCCAAGTTTTTGCACGATGCGCCCCTGTGCATCAATAAAGGCAGAGATGCCCGTATTAGTGGCGCGCGCCATGGGGCGTCCAAATTCTTGCGCCCGCACTTGGGCCATTTGCAAATTTTGATGCGGGGCAAAGCTGTCCCCAAACCAAGAATCATTCGATACGTTTACCAAAAAACCGGCATCGGGCAAACTCATTCGAATATCGCGGGCAAAATCGGCTTCATAACAGATTGAAGCCCCCACTTTGATGCCTTGCACTTGCGGCAGGGGCTGGTTTGGAGCGCCGGGGCTTAAATCCGACATGGGGATGTCGATCATGCCGGCAAATAAATCAATAATTGGCCGCAAGGGCATGTATTCGCTAAACGGCACCAGGTGGACTTTTCGATGCAGGCCGACCGCATCGGGCACGCCGATGAGCGTATTGTAATAACGCCCTTGTGCATCTTGCGTGAAAGCGCCGACTAAAAAATCCTGATGATGGGTTTTTGCGCGATCATCCAATATTTTTTGGAACCAATCTAAATCACTGAATACATCGGGGATGGCGGTTTCAGGCCAAATGACTAAAGACACCGGTCCCATTTGCTCGGTAAGGGCCACATAAGTTTGCAGGGTTTTATTGAGAAAAGCCGGATCAAATTTTTGCATTTGCGGCACATTGGCCTGCGCGATGCCGACCGAAAGTGGGTTTGCGGTGGGATGCGTCCATGCCACGCGCCCAAGCAAGCTCCCCAAACCGAGAAAAAATACGAGCGAGCCCAGCAGCCATAATGCAGGCTCATACGTCATTTTTGGCGACAACTTGGGCGCCAAACCCAAACGCGGCACAAACCAAGCCAGCAAGCCTGCCAACACCACCACGATAAAACTAACCCCATATTCACCCACTATGGGCAAAAATCCACCCAGCGGGCTCGCCGTTTGCGCGATGCCTAAATCCAGCCAGGGAAAACCGCTAAACACCCAGCCACGCAGCCATTCAAAAAATACCCAGCTACCCGTGAATGCAGCAATTTGTCGGCCACCTAGGTTGCCCCCAGCGGCAGAGTTGCCACCGCTCACCCATTGGGCGAGCCACGCGGTTAAGCCTAGATAAATCGCGACAAGGGCGGCAAAAATAAAGGTGATAAGGGTGGCGAGCGGCGCAACTGCCCCACCGAACAGGGTAAAACTTTCATAAAGCCAGCTCACCCCGACACCAAATTGGCCCAAACCGAACACCCAGCCCAAAACAAAGGCTCGGCGGGGCGCGCAGCCTTGGAGCAGCAGCAAGAGCAGTGCGGGGCTTAAAAGGCTGAGCGGCCAAAATCCCACCGGGGCAAACGCCAACGGCAAGGCGGCACCGGCCAATAATGCGATAAGCAAACGCCCGCGATAGTGGATGCACGGCACGCCGAGTGCGGCGCCGGAGGGGCTTAATCGCGTCATTTAAGTTTGAACAGCCGCGTCATCAGAATCCCGTTGGGCAGCGGTGAGGGTGGTGACCAGCAGCAGATGCAAGCGCCGTTTATCGGCACCCAAAATTTTAAACTCGTAGCCGCCTAAACGTACCACCTCGCCCCGACGCGGCAGATGCCCCAACTCGTGGGTGATTAATCCGCCGATCGTATCGTATTCATCATCGGGGAAATGGGTTGCAAAGTGATCGTTGAACTCATCAATCGGTGTTAATGCGCGCACTGTGAATCGATTCGGCGCTTGTTCACGAATGTGAATGCGGGTTTCGGTGTCGTATTCATCATCGATATCACCGACAATTTCTTCCAGCACATCTTCAATCGTCACCAAGCCTGCCACACCGCCGAACTCATCAAGCACCACAGCCATATGCGTGCGCGTGAGCCTAAATTCAGCCAGCAGCGCATCTAACCGCTTGCTTTCAGGCACGAACATCACGCTGCGCATGTGGCTGCGCAAATCAAAGCGATTAAATGCCTCAGGTGAAGGATCGCTGGCATAAAAATGCAAAAGCTCTTTGGCGAGCAACACACCGACCACCTCATCTCGATTTTCTAAAATCACCGGATAACGGGAATGCCCTGTTTCGGCAATTTCGGCCAGAATTTCCGGCAAGGTGGCGGTCGCTTCCAGCACATCCATTTGCCCGCGCGGAATCATCGCATCGCGCACGCGCGATTGGTGAAACGCCAAGACCGAATCAATTAAATTCAAGGCTGAGGTGGGGATAATTTCTTTATCTGCCGCCACTTTGGCTACATTAAGAACATCCGCCACGTTGCCGATTTGATTTAGGCACCATTGTTGGCGCAGCCGACTAAACCACCCGGGTTCCGCGCTGCGCGAGGGACTCGACTCATCGTCCATTGTGATTATCCATAAGGGTTACACGCACTGTATTATTCATTCAATTCAAGATAAGGATTGGCAAACCCCAGTTGATGCAGGGCAATAATTTCTCGCGATTCCATCGCCTCGGCATCAGCCAGTGTTTCATGATCAAACCCCAATAAATGCAGCACGCCATGAATGACCAAATGCGCCGTGTGCGCGGGCACGGTTTTTTGCTGGGCGCGCGCCTCGGCAATCACCACGGGCTGGCAGATGACTAAATCGCCTAGGTAGTCCGGCTCATCTTTCAATGCGTGCGCATCAATCCCCGAGGGCGCTTCATAGGGGAATGAAAGCACATTGGTTGCGTAATTTTTATGACGATAGTGAAAATTTAATTCTTGCGCCTCATCAAGATCAACAAACCGAATCGTGAGCGCGCAAGCTGATACGTAAGGCGCCACCTTGAGCGCGCTATCAGCCCAAGTCACCAAGCGCGCATGGCCGGGGCAGCGCTCAACGCTGGCTTTTTGGCGATAAATTGTCATCAACCCAAGCGCATCGCTCATAAGCCGCCCCGGGATTGGGCATCTCGGTGCTCGTAGGCGTTCACAATTTGCATCACCATGGGGTGGCGCACCACATCGCGCGCCTGAAAAAAAGTGAATCCAATCGTCGAAATATCTGCCAATACGTCAATCGCATCGCGCAGCCCCGAGGTGACGCCGCGCGGCAAATCAATTTGGGTCACATCACCGGTCACCACCGCTTTACTGCCAAAACCAATGCGGGTTAGGAGCATTTTCATCTGTTCTACCGTGGTATTTTGCGCCTCGTCCAAAATCACAAACGATTCACTTAAGGTGCGCCCACGCATAAAAGCCAACGGGGCGACTTCGATCACTTGGCGTTCAATTAATTTAGTGACTTTATCAAAACCCAGCATTTCATAGAGCGCGTCATACATCGGGCGCAAATACGGATCAATTTTTTGCGCCAAATCGCCCGGTAAAAATCCGAGCTTCTCGCCCGCTTCAACCGCCGGGCGCACTAAAACAATACGCGCCACCGCGCCCCGCTCCAAGGCATCGACGGCACTGGCCACTGCAAGATAGGTTTTCCCCGTACCGGCGGGCCCTATGCCAAAGTTTAAATCAAACTGATTAATTGATTGCAAGTAGCTGATTTGCCTGGCGCCGCGCCCACGGATAATGCCGCGCGCACTGCGAATTTGCACCTCATCGGTGGGCTCTGAAACCGGGTCTTGCAATCCTGCGGCCTGAAGATACAAATTCACCCGTTCGGCATCAATCGATTCAAATTCAGAGAGCCGGTATAAATCGGTTAGCGCAAGCTCGGCCTGCTGTACCGCTTCATTCTGGCCAATCACCGCAAATGCCGCGCCCCGATGATTAATTTCAACCCCTAACCTGCGCTCAATCACGCGAAGATGGGCATCAATGGGTCCGGCTAAATTGGCTAATCGTGCGTTATCGACCGGCGTTAAAGAAAATGTTCGCCGCTCGGTTTGCCCCACAACCGCCGCCATTAACTTTGTGCCACTAAATGACGCGCGGCCGCCCGCGCTTGATCCATGGCATGGATGCCGATAAATTCTCCCCGCAAGGAATTGGGTTTGACTTCAAGGATGCGCACATCAACAAACAAGCCCACAAGCTCAGGGCGCGCTTTGAAAATCACACTGCGGTTATTTTCAGTTTTACCCACCAACTCCAGCGGGTCTTTTTTAGAGGGCCCTTCAACTAAAATGGTTTGCACGCTGCCCAACATGCCGCGCGAAATACTTTGGGCTTGCTCAATAATTTGGGCTTGCAGGCGATGCAGGCGGGCTTTTTTGACCGCCTCGGGTTGATCATCTGGCAAGCTTGCCGCCGGCGTGCCCGGCCTTGGGCTGTAAATAAAACTAAATGAATGATCAAAATGGATCTCGGCAATCAGCCGCATCGTCGCTTCAAAATCTTCTTCGGTTTCACCGGGGAAACCAATAATAAAATCCGACGATAACGAAATACCCGGGCGCGCCGCCATGAGTTTTCTGAGCTTTGCCTTATATTCCAACACGGTATGACCGCGTTTCATTAACGCTAAAATTCGATCTGAACCTGCTTGTACCGGCAAATGCAAGTAAGCGGCTAATTTAGGCTCGCGGCGATAGGCCTCAATCAAGCGATCGGTGAATTCCACCGGATGCGAGGTGGTAAACCGAATACGGCCAATTCCATCAATCCGCGCGATGTATTCAATCAGCAAGGCCAAATCGGCAATTTGCCCATCGTGCATCACCCCGCGAAACGCATTGACGTTTTGCCCGAGCAAATTCACCTCGCGCACGCCCTGTTCGGCTAATTCAGCCACTTCTAAAATCACATCATCGAAGGGGCGCGAGATTTCCTCGCCGCGCGTGTAGGGCACAACGCAAAAACTGCAATATTTAGAGCAGCCTTCCATAATCGAAACAAACGCCGTTACCCCATCAGCGCGCGGGGCGGGCAAATTATCGAATTTCTCGATTTCAGGGAATGAAATATCCACCACCGGCTTGCGGCTGGCTTCCACCTCGGCCACCATTTGCGGCAAGCGATGCAGGGTTTGAGGACCAAACACAATATCCACATAAGGCGCCCGAAGCCGAATCGCCGCGCCTTCTTGGCTGGCCACACAACCGCCCACGCCAATAATTAAATTCGGTTTTTTTTCTTTGAGCGCGCGCCACTGCCCCAGTTGCGAGAACACTTTTTCTTGCGCTTTTTCGCGGATAGAACAGGTATTGAGCAACAACACATCCGCCTCATTGGGATCGGCGGTTTCAATAAACCCTGAATTGGCACCCAATACATCCGCCATTTTGGCCGAGTCGTATTCGTTCATCTGGCAGCCCCAAGTTTTAATATGCAACTTGCGGGAAACTGCCATCACAGGCGGCGATTCAGCCGTTAAGCCAGCCGCTTGGGCTAAAGCGCCATCACCAGCCAAAACATCATAAGGGGCAACGATCACACCGAACTCCAAAACCAAAAAAACGGCTGCAAACATAGCAGAAAATGGGAAATATATCCGAATAACATCACAGAATTACCCACTCTAAAGGCTCAATTCACACCAATATACGCATTAAATGAAGCAATTGCGCGACCGGCCCACCCCCTTCACCGACCGAGGCAAACCTGAACCCATTCTAAACGCTGGGCGATTTTGAGTGGCGAATCGCCATCACAAGCAAGCCCGCCAGCAAGGAGGTGCCCAATAAAAACAAGTGCAAATTGATTGCCGCTGACAGCAGCATGGGGGCGGGTAAATTAAAGGGTTGCAACGCCAGCACCACACCGGCCTCAAAGGTGCCAAACCCACCTGGCGCGTGAATGGGCAGCACCGTAGTTAAATCGCCACCAATAGCCCCCGCGAGCGCCCCTGCCACGGTGACAGGAGCTAAATTTTTTAATAAAAAAGCCAAGGTGAGTAATTTTATGAGCCAGTTCGCCCAGGTCCAGCCAAGGGTAGCCAAAAAGTGGCTAGGGGCGCTCGGCAAGCTATCGATGCTGGCCAGCAACCGGCTTTGCCATTGGCCGTTGGTGCGGCGAAGGATAAATTGGCGAATAGAGCCACGCGCCAAATAAACCAAAAACGGCGCGGGCACTAAAACTAAAACAGGCCACAGCCACGCATCGGTTAACCCCGTGCCCGCGCCGAACATACCCAGCACAGCGATTAAACCTAAAATCACAATGGCTTGTAAATCCAGCAACCGAAACCAGAGCAACACCGGCACGGTGCGCGTGGCGGGCAAGGCAAAATAGCGCTGCATCAAGACAGGAAAGCTAATTTCGCCCGTTCGCATGGGCAAAAAATTATTCAATAAAACATGCCAAGTGGATAATTTCAGCGTAAGCCAAAACTGCCCGCGCAGCTCATGCATAAAATAGCGCTGAATCCGCACGGCGCGCAAAACATAACTTAACACCATAAACAGCAACGCCAAAATTAAGGCGTCGGGTGCCATGCGCAGCCAGGGCGCAATGAGCTGGGCGGGGCCAATCCAAGCCACAACCAAACCCACCGCCAGCAAGACCAAAAGCCAAGCCAGCACGGGTTTTATTTGATTCACGTTTAGGTATTTTGGCATAAGGCTCATGCGATGCTGCGGCGATGGGGGAAATTTAGGCATAATACGCGCACACTTTATCGCCGTCCCAACAACACTTAAATCATGATGCGATAAATCAATCCGCACACGGGATCGGGCATGCGCCTTCACCCTCATGTTAAGAGAGCCTGTTTTATGAGCGCCGTGATATTTCATTTAATTGATGATACCGACCCGCAAGCCTATTGGTTTTATGCCGCCGAATTATGCGCGGCCGCCGCCGCTTGCGAGCGGATGACCTATGTGGTTTGCGCCAATCACGACCATGCCGAACGCTTTGATGAATACCTTTGGGGCTACAAGGCCGATGCGTTTGTACCGCACACGGCCGATCCGGAAGATGTGGAACATGCGCCCTTATTTTTGGGGGTTGATCCCGCCGCGGGCGGCTTTGCCTATGTAATTAACCTATCCGGCGCGCCGATTGAGCGCGCAACTGAGCGCGAACAACTCGATGAGGTGATTGACCACCATCCCGCCAATCGGGATGCTGCTCGCGCACGCTGGCGCGATTATCAGGCGGCAGGCGCCAAGCCGCAGCATCGGCAAATTACGCATGTCGAGATGGATGCGCCCTAACCCCGTTTTGTAATTTTTAATGAGTTAGATGATTCATAATGGAAAAAACCTATAACCCCGCCGAGCTCGAAGCCCCCTGTTATGCCCGCTGGCTCGCAGGCGGCTATTTTGCGCCGCAAACTCAACTGCCCGCCGATGCGCCCAATTACTGCATTATGTTGCCGCCGCCCAATGTGACGGGGCGCCTGCATATGGGCCATGCGTTTCAAGATACGCTTATGGATATGCTCACCCGCGTGCACCGTATGCAGGGCGAGCGCACGCTCTGGCAACCGGGCACCGATCACGCCGGCATTGCCACCCAAATGGTGGTGGAGCGCCAGCTTGAAGCCACAGGCAAAACCCGCCACGATTTAGGCCGCGCAGCCTTCACCGATCGCGTTTGGCAATGGAAAGCCGAATCCGGCGGCTTTATAACCGAGCAAATGAAGCGGCTAGGCGCGTCGTGTGATTGGTCGCGCGAACGCTTTACGATGGATGAAGGTTTATCCGATGCCGTGCGCGAGGTATTCGTGCGCCTGTTTGATGATGGCCTGATTTATCGCGGCAAGCGGCTGGTGAACTGGGATCCGGTGCTGCACACCGCCGTCTCCGATTTAGAGGTGATTAGCGAAGAAGAAACCGGCCATTTGTGGCACCTGCGTTACCCGCTCAGCGATGGCAGCGGATTTTTAATTGTCGCCACCACGCGCCCGGAAACCATGCTTGGTGATACCGCCGTGGCCGTGCACCCTGATGATGAGCGCTACCGGCATTTGATTGGCCAAACCATTACCTTGCCGCTCGTGGGACGGCAAATTCCGATTATTGGTGATGATTATGTTGACCCGGCGTTTGGCTCGGGTTGCGTGAAAATCACACCCGCGCACGATTTTAACGACTATGCGGTAGGCCTGCGACATGGGCTTGCCCGGATTAATGTGCTCAGCTTTGATGCGCGGATTCGCGCCGTGGCCGAGGTTATCGGCGGCACTGACGTGGGCGAATTACCGCTCGCGTATTCTGGCCTTGATCGCTATGAAGCGCGCGACCGCATTATTTTTGATTTAAAAGCGCTGGATTTACTCGAAAAAATCGACGACCACAAGCTCATGGTGCCGCGCGGTGATCGCAGTGGCGCGGTGATTGAGCCCATGCTCACCGATCAATGGTTTGTTGATTTAACTTTAGCGACCCAAGCCGATGGCCGCCCGGGTGGGCTTAGTGCCATCACCTTGCCCGCAATTGAGGCAGTGCGTGGCGGCGAGATTAAGTTTGTACCGGAGAATTGGTCCAACACCTATTATCAGTGGCTTGAGAACATCCAAGATTGGTGCATTAGCCGGCAAATTTGGTGGGGGCATCGCATTCCCGCGTGGTACGACGCTGCGGGTGCGGTGTATGTGGGGCGCAGTGAAGCCGAGGTACGCGCCAAGCACGGCTTGGCCGACACCATCCCCCTCACGCAAGATAACGATGTGCTCGATACTTGGTTCTCCTCTGCCCTCTGGCCTTTTTCCACCTTGGGCTGGCCACAAAACACCGTGGAACTCGCGCAGTTTTATCCCACCAGCGTGCTCGTGACCGGCTTTGACATCATCTTCTTCTGGGTTGCGCGCATGGTGATGATGGGCAAATACATTATGGGCGATGTGCCGTTCCGTGAAGTTTATGTGCATGGTCTGGTGCGTGATAGCCAAGGCCAGAAAATGAGCAAATCTAAAGGCAATGTACTTGATCCCATTGATTTAATCGACGGCATCGATTTGGAATCGCTCATCAGCAAACGCACCACGGGCATGATGCAGCCGCAGCTCGCCAAAAAAATCGAAAAAGACACCCGCAAAGAGTTCCCCGAGGGCATCCCCGCATTTGGCACCGATGCCCTGCGCTTTACCTTCGCGGCACTCGCCACCACGGGGCGCGATATTCGCTTTGATTTAAACCGCATTGATGGCTACCGCAATTTTTGCAACAAACTCTGGAATGCCAGCCGGTTTGTGATGATGCAATGCGAGGATCAAGACACGGGGCTAACCGATGCGCCCGTGGTTTTAAGCGTTGCCGATCAGTGGATTACAAGCCGCTTGCAGCAAGTGGAATTAGAGGTAGCCAAACATTTTGCCGATTATCGCTTCGATTTAGCCGCGCAAACCTTGTATGAATTTACTTGGAATGAGTATTGCGATTGGTATCTTGAGTTCACCAAGCCCGCGCTTAAATCGGGCGATGCGCCCGCAATGCGCGGCACGCGTCGCACCTTGGTGCGGGTGCTTGAGGCGGTGTTGCGTTTGCTGCATCCGATCATCCCGTTTATTACCGAAACCATCTGGCAGCGGCTCGCGCCCTTAGCCTTGCCCGTAGAACAACAGGTCGAGAGTATTTTAGCCCGCCCTTACCCTAAAGCCTGTGCGAACAAAATCAATCGCTCTGCGCTTGAAGCGGTGGAATGGCTTAAAGCGGTGATTTTAGGCGTGCGCCGCATCCGCGCGGAAATGGATATTGCCCCGAGCAAAATGCTGGATGTGCTCATCACCGGCGCGACTGCCGACGACACCCAACGGTTTGGCGAATTTGCCGCCATTTTGCAGCAAGTGGGGCGCATCGGCGGCATCACACCCGTGGCCGACGCCACAACGCTGCCCGAGGCGGCAATGACGCTGGTCGGCGCGTTGCACATCCACATCCCGCTGGCCGGTTTAATCGATAAAGCCGCTGAACTTGCGCGACTCGCGCGTGAAATCACCAAAATGGAAGCGGAACTGGCCAAAGCCAGCAGCAAGCTAGATGCGCCGGGCTTTAGCGACCGCGCACCACCTGCCGTGGTGGCTCAAGAGCGCGAGCGCGCCGAGAAATTTGCCGCCACCTTGGCTGATCTCGCCGCGCAACGCAGCCGGATCGAGCGCTTGTAAGCGCCGCAGCGCCCGCCGCGTGCATAGCGCGTGGCGGGCGAGCTAAAGCCAGAGCTCCAGCGGCGCGTAATTGACCAGCGCCTGCAGAATATCGCCCCGCGTCACGATGCCCACCACGACTTTTTGGGCATCGTCATTTGGTGCATCCACAATCGGCAACCCGCGAATATCTTGCGCGAGCAGCACCCGTGCCAGTTCGCGGATGTTGGTTTGTGGGGTGGCGGTGAGCACGCTATGGTTGGCGATGGTGGCCACCGCGCGCGGCGCTAAGTCGGTAAAACGCACCCGTTGGCGGGTTAAATCTCCTTTGGTTACCACACCAACCAATTGGTTTTCTTGATTGATTAAGGGCACAAGGCCGATTTTTCTTTCATCAAATAACTGGCGCAGCGCCGAAATTGGCGCCTCGGGCAAAAGGCTTACCACCTTTGATGTCATGATTTGCTCGGCTACCTGCACCGGCCCCACCTCATGCTGTGCCCGTTTAACTGTTTGGTAAGCTTCAACTTCGGCCGCAAAAGGTGGCGCAGGCTCGGGGGCGCGCGGCACGGTGCTCTGCCCGCGCGCATCTGGTTCACTTTGGGTTATGGCGCGGGTTCTTGCAATAGGATCAATCGCGCGCGGCGCTGCTTGCCACACCGGCTGCGCCAGCGCTTGATCAAGGGTTAAATGATCGCTAATGCCGGGACCAAATAAAACAAAGCTCATACCACAGATCCCTCTGGCGGGTACAACTCGGCCTGCTTAAGCCCCCATGCGCGAAGTTCAGCCAGCAAGGTTTGCTCAAGCGGTGCCAGCGGCTCTTGGCCTTTTTGCAGCGCATCAATGGCGGCAAAAAATTGCGCAAAACTTAAACCCGGCCGCCCGCTTGGCGGCGGGTTTTGGCCATCAGTGGCGGGGTACAAGCACGCATGCACCCAAGCTTGCCATTGGGTGTGCTCTGCCTCATTAAGAAGCGCGGGTTGGGCGCGGGCAATAAAGCGCAGCACGAGGGTCTGCACGCGGGCATCTTGCCAAGGGTGCGCGTGCAAACGCAAAAGCGCAGCGGTTATTTTGTCGGTGTGCATCACGCCTGCGGCGGTGGGCGCGGCATCCAGTGCTTGGTCAAAAAGTCGATTAAACGCATTGAGCCGGCTTCGATCGGCGGCGGGAATAAACCCCCCATACAAAGCGCACTCGGGGTCTTGTGCGGTAAATTCGGTTTGTTTGGCTAATACCGCATGCAGCTTTTCGGCAATTTCCCGATGATGCTGGCTAAGAAGTTGGCCGTGGCGTTGCACGGCTTGGGGTTCAAGTCGCATGCGATCAACAATGCCGCGTTCGTTCAAAATCGCCGTCGAAACCACAACCGGCGCCCGATTAATATGCAATAGCTTGATGGGTAGCCTTATTTCGCCCGCCGTGGCATCCGCATCGCGCAAAAAACGCCGCGCACTTAAGTGGTCAAGGGATTCATCCAGCACTTGAGTGGGGTCAAAGCGTAAATCCCACAACAACCGCTGGGTGCCTACTCCGTTCACTTGGCCTAGGTTGGCAAACACTGAGGCACTGCCCTGCTCGCCTGCAATACGCCCCGAGATATGCACAAACGCGGCGCGCTCGGGCGCATCTACAAACTCAGCCACAGCGGTTTTGCTGCGCAAATTCAAAAGGTAGTTGAATAATTTGGGCGATTGCGCCTGAAGCAGGCGCGCCACCTCAATAGTCGCCATCACATCGCTTAAGGCATCGTGGGCATTATCGTGGCTAATGCCGTTGGTTTTTGTTAACGCGGTGAGCCGCAAGGTGGGCTTGCCAGCCTCATCAACAGGCCAAGAAATGCCCTCAGGGCGCAACAAGCGGAACGCGCGGGCGGCATCTAACACATCAAAGCGGCTATTGCCGTTTTGCCACTCGTGGGCGTAGGCATCGCGCAAGTTGCGCCAAAACATAAACCGCAGCAGTTCCGCATCAAAACGCAGGCTATTAAAGCCCGCAGCACAGGTGCCGGGCACACTGAGCTCGCGGTGGATGCGTGCGGCAAATTCGGCCTCAGTGGTGCCGCCGGCACTAACTGAAGTTTGCGGCAAAATTCCGGTAATCAGCACAGCTTGGGGG
>ERZ1669249.167-NODE-167-length-37626-cov-26.593490_pt1 | contig 37626 bp, 44 predicted proteins | sample MGYA00579293_ERZ1669249 | MGnify/ENA primary metagenome ERZ1669249 (study PRJEB41166, sample SAMN08046057) | hot springs metagenome | biome: hot spring; feature: neutral hot spring; material: thermophilic sediment; isolation source: thermophilic sediment from... | reverse complement strand
TATCTCCTCAAATATATCTTGATCACATCTCTATGCTTAAGCTCTGTCTCCAAGGAGATTCTCTCCTTCGTTCTAGCGTTTACAGCAAAAGTAGCTTTTTCTGCTATCTCGCTATGTATTCTCATCGCTAGATCAATGACTTTAGATCCTCTTGGCATTATAAAGGCATCTGGAAGGACATTTCCATCCTTATCACAGAATTTATTCTCATTTTCCACAGGAAAAACTACAACTGATCCTAAAACATCAAACACAGCCGATTCCAGTGTTTTCTGCACGCCTGTTGATCCATAAACATCTAGTACTCTTTCTTCGATTAACTTCAGGGCTTTTCTTTGCGCATCCGTCAATTTTGACTCATCTATAATTGAGAAGCTGCTATCTCCTGGCTCATATCTTATCAATTTATTTCTCGCTGCCTTTTTGAGTATTAATTCAGCTTGAGATGAAACAGGAACAACAACCTCCTCAAGCTCCTTTTTAATTCTCTCGAAGTTCTCCCCGGCTTGTGGTACATCTATTTTATTTGCAGCTACCAAAAAAGGCTTGGAGTTCCTCCTCAAACACTCCGAAAATCTGAGAATGTCCTCGCTCTTTCCCTGAAGTATTTTCTTGGGATCCAATCCGCTCTCATCCATTGCCTTTTTTACGTCCTCAGGCTTGACTTCAAGGCCAGATAGGACATCTGAAAGCAATTTCTCTGGTTTTTCACCCGACAGCATTCTTCTGGATACCTTCTCCAGATTTTTCCTCAGAACTCCAGCCATCCAGAGGGTGAACTCCTCCTTCACTATCTGGACATCCCTAACGGGATCGTGAGTTCCTGGGGGAACTGGCTTACCTTCATCATCAGTTGATCCTGCAGCATCCACAACTATTATATTTGCATCGCTTTTCCTGAGATCGTCAAGAAACTGATTTCCCAACCCCCTTCCTTGATGTGCTCCTGGAACAAGACCTGCCACATCCATGAGCTTTACAGGAACGAACCTGTTTATTCCGTTGCACCAACCGTATTTGGGATCGCACCTTACATTTAGCTCTGTGCAAACAGATCTAACTCTCACGTATCCAACGCCCTCATTCGGCTTTATCGTAACAAAAGGTCTATCTCCTATCTCAACTTCTGACATAGTAGCGGCTGAGAAAAAAGTGCTTTTTCCCACATTCGTCTTTCCAACAATTCCTAGGAGCATCAGGGTAAGAACAGCTCTTCCTTTTATACTTTATGTGCAAAATTACATAACTTAAAAAGTTAGGTTTTAAAGTTCATTGAGGAAGCTTGTTGAGCAAGGTGAAGAAATTGCCAGCAAGGTTCTATGAGATGTACATATGGAGAAATAGAAAGAAGGATCCAGAACTAGTGAAACTCTGGAGAGCGAGACTGGTGGAATGGAGGAGACAACCAGCTGTTGTCAGAGTGGATAAACCCACTAGATTGGACAGGGCAAGAGCTCTTGGATATAAAGCGAAACAGGGCATCATAGTTGTAAGGGTCAGGGTAAGGAGAGGAGGAAGGAGAAAGCCGAGACCTAGGGCAGGGAGAAAGCCTGCAGGAATGGGAGTAGAAAAACTCACACCAGCAAAAAGCATAAGGCTTATAGCAGAGGAAAGAGCTGCTAGAAAGTTTCCAAATATGGAGGTTCTGAACTCATACTATGTGGCCGAAGATGGGAAGTACTTCTGGTATGAGGTCATAATGGTCGATCCGCATAATCCAGCCGTGAAATCAGATAAGGATCTAAACTGGCTTCTTAATCCAGCCAACAAGAGAAGAGTTTTCAGGGGACTGACAAGTGCTGGAAAGAAAATGAGAGGCCTTAGAAAAAGCCGTGGAATACCATCTCACGTTAAAAGATTGAAAAGGAAGAGAAGGAGTAAACTTTGATGGGCCTTAAGGTGAAAAAACTGGAGATAGATTTTCTCACCTATCCGACGGAGAAAGTGGACATAGCTCAGACTATCGTGAGAAATCTGATTGAGGAGGACAGAGATTTTACAGTGATGAAAGTGCATTCAGATCGCGGTTTCACCATAAGGAGGATTCTGCTTTCCATAGAGGGTGATGAAGCTGAAAATAAATGGAATTCTATAAAAAATAGGATGGGAAGACCCGTGATAGAGGAAATAGCAAGCTCTTTAGACAAAAGCTTAGAGGGAGCCAAATTACATATAAGGCTTGACAAACAGGAGTTGCTGTTCAACAGAATCTCCCTGTTCAAAGGAGGATACGGAGGGGCCGTTAAACTTATAGTCTACTACTTTAAACCATACTCAGCTAAAGATATTCTCCCGAAGGTGCTAGATGATCTCCTTGCTGCAAAATAAATTCACTGATTTAAAGTTTGCTGATGCTCCCAGTTACAAAAAGGACCTTGAGAGAGCTAGAATAGTTGGACTTGCTGCCATAGGTGTGATCATATCATCTAAGGAGGATCTGAGGGAGGTACTATCTCATAATGGGATTAAGATTATTACAACAGCAGAAGTGGATACATCTGAGAGCAAATGGATGCAAACTGCCAGGAAGCTTAGGCCTATAGTAGATTACCTCTCAGTCACCCCTCACTCTTTGATGGACTGCAGGGAGGCATCAAAAGCGAAGATAATAGATTCTATTGTGATAAAAACGCCAGAGATGATATTCGATGATGTTTGTGCAACTTATCTTGATGAAAAGAAAGGTTTTTTGGAGGTATCTCTTTTAGATCTACTTCTGATGGCGAAAAAGGGTATGAGCCTTGGAAATATAAGGAAGGAAGTTGAAATAGCCTTCTTCAGAAAGATCCCTGTAATAGTAACTAGGATGAGGTCACCCAGCGGGCACATTCTCGATAAAATTTCCTCTTACTCGGTAGCATACGCATTATTAGGGGGTAATGTGGACAGATGGATCTGTTCAGTGAGTTCTTATCCATATCATGCCGTGGAGAGAAGGAGTCTGTTGAACAGGGGCGTGAAAAAAGTTGAAGCCTAAGATACCAATAGGAGTAAAAGATAGAAGGAGGTACGTTCTCTTCAGGGTAGAGCCTGGGTTTCAAGGGGATTTGTCCGATCTTCTGAGAAAGGCTAGAAGCAGAATGTATGGCGTTATATGCGGCTCGACCATTCCCTTTAAAGTTGTGTTTTTCGATGGATCTCATGGTATTATAAAATGTACTAATAAATCATATAATAATGTGATCTTTCTTCTTGTAACAAGCTTACCGGAGGCTCAGGGGTATCTAAGGATACTCTCCGTTTCAGGCTCTCTGAGAAAGATAAGAGAAGTACTGAAGGGGGAAGGGAAAAACCTAATATAATATAATATTTTAACTGATTTATAAAGCAAACTCTTTATAAGCCCTCTCAGACAACAGAAGATAGGTGGGAAGTTGGTATTTCCACAACTTTCACGGGGATATGATCGGGCTATAACGGTATTCAGTCCAGATGGCAGGCTTCTCCAGGTGGAATACGCTCTGGCTGCAACAAAAAGAGCAGCATTAGCACTAGGAGTTAAATCCAAGGAGGGCGTAGTGCTCCTTGCTGTGAAGAAATATGTCTCGCCCTTGGCTGAACCACCAACGAAGATACATCAAATAGATAAGCACATAGGAGCTATTCCCGCAGGACTTGTTGGAGATGGTTTAATGCTTATAGATAGAAGCAGGCAGGAGGCACAATACAACAAGCTTATATACGGAGAACCCATAACAGTGAAGAATCTAGCAAAAAGAATAGCTATGTTTAAGCAGCAGTACACTCAATATGCTGGTCTAAGGCCTTTTGGCGTCATGATGATATTTGGAGGCGTTGATGATCAACCAGAGCTTTACATAACTCATCCTGGAGGAGCTTTTTACAGTTATGAGGCTTATGCAGCTGGCATGAACTCGGATAAGGTAAATGATTATCTCAGAGATGGATATAAGCCGGATATGTCGCTCGAAGATGCTCTAGTTCTTGCTATATCTGCGGCAGCAAAAGGGCAAGAGGAGCCGATAAATGAGAACACAGTTGAGGTGGCTGTCATAGATACAAAAACCAAGGAATTTCGGCTCCTAACAAAAGAGGAGATACAGAGGATAATGAGCAAGCTTCCAAAGGAGGAGAAACCCTCCTAAGAGGAGGATAATATGACTGAAACAGTGCTTGCTAGGCTTGAAAAAGGAGGAAAAAAATTTGAAATAGTGGTAAATGCAGATAAAGCATATCAACTCCTTGAGGGGAAGAAGATCCCGATAAGTGATGTAATAGCCATAGAGGAGGTATTTACTGACTTTAGAAAAGGGCAGAAGGCTACAAAATCAGATCTAAACTCAGTTTTCGGTACTACGGATATAAATAAAATAGCTGAGATAATAATAAAGGAAGGAGAGGTTCAGATAACTGCTGAGAGGAGGAAGAAACTCCAGGAGGAGAAAATAAATTGGATAGCAAGCTATATACAGAAGAACTATGTTGATCCAAACACGAATGCACCTCACTCTCTTCAAAGAATAATAAATGCAATAAAAGAATCTAAAGCAAGGATAGATCCATTCAAGGAGCCAGAAAGGCAAGTTAAAGATGTAGTTGAGCAGATAAGAAAGTATCTTCCATTAAAAAGCTCGAAAGCAGTAATAAAAGTTGTGGTGCCAGCTGCAAGCTGGTCAGAGGTCAGAAGTTTCCTTAAGGGTCAAGGAGATATACTATCCGAGAAATGGTCTGAAGATGGATCAACTGTGAGTTTTCAGGTTGAGATTCCTGTTGGAGCCCAGATGCTCATAACAGAGAGAATTGGGAAAATAGGGGGGAGAGTAGAGCTTTGAACAAACCTGAAGTCTATGTGAAGGATAGAGAAATTGTGATTCCTGGGCAGAAGATGGCGAGGGGCATGACACCAGGAGACAACGTATATGTTGACAAAGATGGTTTTTTGAGGTCCTCTCTTCTAGGTCTGGCATCTTTAGAGGGAAATAAAGTCGATGTAATCCCTCTTGCATCAACTTACATCCCCAAGGTGAACGATCTTGTTGTTGGAAAGATTGAGAAGATATCCGGAGGAACTATACTTGTCAACATAAATTCTCCATTTACTGCAGTAATAATTCCACCCAGAAATAACAAAAATCTAGGGCTTGAGGTGGGGGATGTTGTGTTGGCTAAAGTGAAGGCATTCGATGGGATGTCAAGTCCACTCCTTACACTGGAATATGAGGGTCTGGGCAAGATCTCTGGCTGTGTTTTGTTGGAAATAGATCCAGCTAAGGTACCAAGAGTTATAGGAAGAAGAGGATCTATGCTAAACATACTCTCAAGTAAGACCGGAAGCGAGATATTAGTTGCCCAGAATGGATTTGTCGTAGTAAAACCAAGGGATCACAAGAGCCTCATGGCGATAATGAAAGCACTCAATATTATACAGGAGGAGTCCCATATATCAGGCCTGAGCGATAGGATATCCAGATTATTAGATACAATTTTGTCGGGTGGTTCTTGATGTTGTATGTAGAGAAAAAACCCGAGAAGCTGATAGATGAAAATGGTCTCAGGACGGATGGAAGAAGACCCAGAGAGATGAGACCAATAAAAATGGAAGTTGGTGTGCTTGATAGAGCTGATGGCTCTGCTTTAGTTGAATGGGGAGGAAACAGAATATTAGCAGCCATATTCGGACCAAGAGAAGTGCATCCAAAACACATGGCTCTTCCGGATAGGGCCTTGGTTAGAGTCAGGTACAACATGGCTCCATTTTCCACGCCGGAGAGGAGAAAACCTGGGCCAGATAGAAGGAGCATTGAGCTGTCAAAAGTGATAAGAAATGCATTAGAGCAAGCTATTTTTGTCGAGAAGTACCCAGGAGCAGCGATAGATATATTCGTAGAGGTTCTCAGATCAGACGCTGGAACTAGAGTAGCTGGAATAACCGCTGCTTCTTTAGCATTAGCAGAAGCTGGAATAGCAATGAAAGGACTTGTTGCTGCTTGTTCCATAGGAAAAATAGGCGATGTTATCGTAGTAGATCCCGGACATGATGAGGATATGTGGGGTGATGCTGATATGCCCATAGCTGTCATGTTCGAGGACAGACTGATAACCTTATTGCAAATGGACGGCCCAATGGATGAATCCCAGTTTAGCGAAGCGTTATCTCTCGGTATGTCCTGCTGTGAGCTTATATATGAGCTACAAAAAGAGGCTCTGAGGAGGCCCTTTGTATTTGTTGAGAGGAAGGTTGTGGGAGGGGATCAAACTGTATGAAGAAGAAAGCATAGGCTCATCTCTGATGAAGGAATACATGCTAAAGGAGCTGAAGAATGGAAGGAGAATTGATGGAAGGGCTTTTCATGAAATTAGAAGAGTAGAAATAAGGCCGGGATCCTACACTAAATCCTGTGGAGAGGCCTGGCTTTCACTAGGTGGAACTAAGGTTTTAGTTGGAGTAAGCGCAGATATAGGAGAACCGTTTCCAGATACTCCAGAAAAAGGGGTAATGGTCTCAAATGTGGAGCTACTTCCGCTTGCATCGCCGAGCTTCGAACCAGGTCCTCCAGATGAAAATTCAATAGAGCTGGCTAGAATAGTTGATAGAGCTTTAAGAAGCTCCAAATATGTTGACTTAGATAGGTTAGCAATAGCTCCTGGAAAGCTAGTATATCTCCTATTCCTTGACATGTATGTGTTAGATCACAAGGGAAATCTAGCAGATGCCCTAACATTGGCTACAGTAGTAGCACTTGCCAGATCTAAAATTCCAAAGGTAAGTCTGAGCTCCGATGGAACACCTATAGTGATGGATGAACAGATTCCAGTTCCAGTTAGCGATCCTGTGATAAACTTCACGTTTGTCAGGATAGGGGATTATATACTGTTGGATCCAAGCCTAGAGGAGGAGATAGCCTCTGATGCCATGATCACAATGGCCATAGATGGCCAGGGAAGAGTATGTTCTATACAATTAAGAAGAGGGTTCTTCAGGGACGTCGAGATTAAAAAGATGTATGAGATTGCTAGGGAGAAGAGGAAGGAGTTGATGTCCTCACTAGAGGGGGTGCTGAAAGTTGGTCAAGAGACCACCTAGATCTAAGATTGCATCAGTTAAGTATGGATATAGAGTGAGAAAAAGGGCAGAACAGGTTTTGATGCGAAGCAAATCTGTATATAAATGCCCTAACTGTGGTACTTTAGCCGTTAGGAGGGTATTTGCTGGGGTTTGGAGATGCAGGAAGTGCGGTTTTGAATTCACAGGAGGCGCTTGGGAACCTGAGACCTCAATAGCTACTCACGCAGAATCAGCACTGCATCAGTGATCTCACTTGATAATATTCACTACGTCAAGATATCCATCTCAAAGAACTAGATCTTTCTTAAAAGACTTATGCAGGGTTATTCCCGGGGCTGTGAAGGTAAACAGGGGAAAAAGCTCCATAATGGATCTATCAGAAAAGGCCATAAGGCTTGGCGCATCCAGGCTTGTTATAATAGACCAGATAAAAGGAAACCCCTCCAGAATGAGATTTTTTGATGTCACAAAGACGCCTCCAGAGCCTAATCCAAGGGCAGTTTTGTTCTCTGGTGTTGCTTTAAGGAGAGAAATCACAGAGAGGAGAGCTCCAAAAGTAGAGACAATAGAAGTAGCTTTCTCCGATGAAAGCATCAGGGAACTATCAAATTTATTAGGAGAGGGCATGGGAATATCGGTGCTGGGAAATCCGATAAGATCAGAAGAGCTTGGGAAAGTGAATTCAGATGTGGTGCTATTTGTGCATCTGAATAAAAAGCTGACAATAAGCTTCTTCCTGACTGATCCAGTGGAGGAACTGGGGCCTAGGATATATGTAAAGGGGGTGGGCTATTTATTTGATAGAAATAGAGATAAAGTTTAGAGGAGATGAGAGGCTTCTCGATCTAATAGTTTTTTCTCTTAAACCTGACTACAAGGACGTCTTTTTTGAGAGATCAGGCGGTCTTCTTCTTGTAAAGTTCAGCGCAGATGAGGTCACAAAGGCCAGGGCTAAGTTCAACACAATAACAAGATTAATTCAATCAATAACAGATATATATAACCTTACTAGGGAGGAAAATTTATTTAGAGAGCAATGATATGACATGGGCCGGTAGTCTAGTGGCTATGACGCCGCCTTGACGAGGCGGAGGCCGTGGGTTCGAGTCCCACCCGGCCCATTTGAATAAATAACCTTCATAAAAAGTAAATTTTTATTCTTTTTCGTAGATATCTCTTATGACCATTATTGCCAAGAGAACAATTAGAATCGCCTTTCCATATATGGTCTGAGTAAAAGCAAGGATATAACCGACAATAGGAATCCTAAAAGGATGACCTGATATTTCTATCACCTTTCCATATACATCTCCGGAAGTCCTATAGCTGGGATCTGGGTATAAATTATTGTCCCCTTTTGTGAAGATCTTACCGTTATCTATCGCTATTACTCTGTGAACTATTGGCGTATTGCTCCATGGTACTTCAAAGACAATTATATCCCCTACCTTGAGGCTTGCAGGATCAACTTTCTGCACTAAAATCAAATCTCCTGGCTCAAGAGTTGGTTCCATGGATCCGGACATCACGACAGCCAAGGGATATTTCACTCCAAAGACCATGCTCAGCCCAAAATCAACGATAACCAGCAGTAAAAGGGCCGCTAGAATGATATATGCTATCTCTCTTGCAGCTCTTCTATAAAGGGAGCTCAAACAAATTCCCCTTTCAAATAGCCTTTACTCTTTTTATATCTTCTTTTCTCACTTTCCTTATTATTCTATAGCCACATCTAGGGCATTTATAATCCTTGAAGAACTCCTCCATTTCACTTTTTGAGAAAACGTAACCACATCTCATGCATTCGTACATATGCCACACATAACCCTCCATTTAAAAACTTAACCTATAAGCTCTATCTTCTCCGGAGAGATTCCCCACCTAATGAGCATTTGCTTGACTTTTTTCACATGGTTTCCCTGAAGTATTATGGTTCTCTCCTTCTCCTTATAAGTGCCACCACATGCTAATCTGCTCTTCATATCTTTCAGCAAGGATTTAACATCTAGCTCTCCTGGATTCAAACCCTCTATTAACGTGACCTCCTTCCTGTATTTTCTTCTTTCAGACCTTACTGTTATCTTCTGTTCTTCTTTTTTAATCTCACCACAAACGCATAATTCCTTAGGAAGACCGCATATGGGACACCTATCCTCGACCATGAAACTTCCCTTCTAACTCTCTTATTTGAGATCAGAATTTAAGCTTACCGGTGGAACCCAGCGACAGAGGCAATTAAAGTTACTCGCTCTCAGTGCTTTGCTGCTTTAGCGTTGGTCTTATTCTCTCAAGGAGTTCCTTGTATCTATTTCTGACAGTCACCTCAGTAACTCCAGCTGCTTGGGCTAGTTCTCTTTGTGTTCTATGAATTCCCTGCTCCTGACAAGCCATATAAACAGCAGCTGCGGCCACGCCAACAGGCTCTCTTCCCATTGTGGCACCCATTTTTCTCGCAAGCTTTAATATCCTAGTTGCTTGTGTTGCTACTTCTTCTGATAGACCCAATTTGGTGCATATATGATATGCAAACTTCTCCGGCTTAGGAGGAGGTATTTTTATTCCCAGCTTCCTGAATAGAAACCTGAAGCTTCTGCCTACATCCTTCTCCTTTAGTCCAAAGAACTCAGCTATGCTCTCAAGAGTTCTAGGAATCTCCATTCTTCTACATGCTGCATATATAACAGCAGCCACCATTGCATCCATGCTTCTTCCCTTCACTAATCCCTTTCCTGCAGCCATTCTGTAAAGCATAGCCGCATCTTCCACAGCTTCTTCAGGTATATTCAATGTCTCAGCAACATCCTTTATCTTCATTAAGGCAGGTTCTATTGTTTTCTCCTTTGAGTCACTAACATGCTTCTTCGTCCTCTGGAACCTTTTTGCAGACTTCTTGCTCACACTATCCTGTCCAATAAAACCAGTATCCAGACCAAAACTAGGTCTCGTGGGAGATATAGGAGCCCCAGTGTGGGCTCTTTTTATGTACTCATCTGAATCAAAAGCCCTCCACTCCTTCCTCTCTGTTGGAACTCCAGATGATATTATAAGACCGCAATCAGCGCAAACTAGTTCACCCGCGTCGGGATCCTCTATTATATTAGTACTCCCACACCTAGGGCATCTTAGCTCTTCTTCCTTCTCCAAGATCAACCCCTCACAAACCGAAAACTTTTTATCAACTAAAATAGGTGCCAATTGATATATAAAGTTTTCGGTTACTTGTGTGCAGACTTCTTACCATAATTGGAATTAATTACGTTGATCTGCACAATTTATGGCATAATATTCAACCTAGATCAAAGTTAAAGTCAAGATAGAGGTTTAAGGAATCCAATAGGACAACAATATAGTTAAACACGAATGTTTAATTAATTTCCTATCTTACCTCCGGGTAATACTCAAAAGGCCTTCCCAAGAGAATTACTTTCAATTCATTAAATATTAGGTACAAGAGGATCCATCCAATGCCCTGTTTCATCAACCTTCTAGCCGAGCTTAAAACAGACATCTTCCTGCTAAAAATAGACTTTCCACATCTGCCGATCTTCATTGAAAGCAGTATGTCCTCAGATAGCTTTGTGTTCGGAAATCCCCCCATTTTAATGAAGAAATCCTTTCTGTAAGCCACGTTCAACCCCAGAAAATGAGTTATTTTAAGAAGTCTTGTAACTCTTACAAGAAAATCATAGGCAAAGATGTAAGCAATTTTCAGCCAAATACTTGAGTCATAAGGATAAACAGGACCAGAGGCCATCAAAACCTCCTTTTGGCTGAATGCATTGATTATAGCCTCTCCCCATTTATCGCATACCAAAGTGTCTGCATCAACAAAGGCTAATATACTCCCTTTTGCTATTCTTGCCCCAGCATTCCTCCCCTTACCCGGGCTATCCAGCTTAGGATCAACCAAAACTATATCAGCATACTTTCTAGCTATTTCCACAGTTCTATCTGTGCTTCCTCCATCTACGACTATTATCTCCTTTATATACTTCCTTTGTTTGCCCAGGGAAACTAGACATTTCTTTATATATCTCTCCTCGTTTTTTGTCGGTATTATGACGGAGATCATGGGATCACCAGCGATATGACCCCTGCCGCAAGGCTCATGATGAAGTTAACAAGTCCATTTCCAAAACCTTTTACTCCTGCTATATGCCGAGTGTGAAAACCACAATGGCTCTTATTTTCTGTTATTCTCCCACAGGAAGGACAAACTCTTTTCTCCTGAACTAAAGCTCCAAGGATGCTATCAATAATGCTTCCAAGGAAACCACAGAAAGCTGGAATTACAAGAAACCTGGTATTTCCACCAGAAATTATGTAGGACTCGAGAGATATGAGCAAAGATGAGAGAAAAGCAGCAATTGTCCCAAGAGATGAGATAGCACCTGAAGTTCCAGCAGGAACTCTTCTCCAGTAAAACAGAAGGACAGGGTCTTTCTTGCTTAAAACCCCCACTTCATTGCTCAGAGTATCAGAGGTATCCGCTGCTATGGAGCTGAAGAAAGCCAAAAGGAATCCATCATTTGAGCTGATCTTCCAGATAAGCAGAAAGATAAGAGGAGGAATTCCATTTGCTAGGACGTTGCTCCACCCTCTTCTCCCTTTTTCACTCTCAGCTGCGCCTTTTATCTCCTTCAGGTCATATTTATACTTAGTAAATATAGATCCAATGACGAAGAATGTTAGTAAGGGAAGAAAAAGCAGAAGCCCTCCAATAAGGACAACAGCAGAACCTATGACAATTCCGGAAGCTAAACCCGACAGGTTCACAGCTCCTTTTTTATAGCCTAATAATGCTACAATCATTACTAATAGCAGGCCAGCAAGCTGATCGTTCAGCATTGATATCTTCTCAGCGATAGATTTTTTAAACAGGTGATTGCTGAAAGTCAATGGGGTATCCGTCATATAACGGGGCCGTAGTCTAGCTTGGTTCAGGATGCCAGCCTGGGGCGCTGGTGGTCGCGGGTTCAAATCCCGCCGGCCCCATGACTATATAGTTTCCTCTTTTAATTACGCTTCAGAGTTTAGATAGGCCCTTACAATCAGGATTTTCAAGATTAAGATAGGGATCATCAAAGTAAATTTCCGAAATTAGGGGAAGAGGAGCATGAGTCCCAACAAATAGATTGCTTTGGCATGAAATAGCAACTTCTTTTCAAGAACTAGAAGAAATATACTAATCTTTATAATATAAAAAATTTATAAAGTAATCTAAAGTATTTTCTGCATGTAAAATATCTTCTGTTCTCTGTAATATCCGAGCTTGCGGAAATAATCTCTCGCACCGACACCAGATATAACAAGGATCTTTTTTACATCGAAATCGCTTGTGGCAATTTCCTCCATCTTCTCCATAAGCTTTCTTCCAAATCCTCTGTGTTGGGCGCTTTCTTCGCTAAACGACCCTATTGGCACTTGAATTCCATAGACATGGAGCTCTCTTACAATTCCAACATTTCTATTTTCTGGAACTCTGAGCCTGAGAAGGCCCATTAGGACATCATTTCTCTCATCTTCGATCGTAAGAAAAACTTCTGTTCCTCCACTAGCCTCATAATCCTCCCTCAATAAGCTGACGTTCTTGAAATCAGGCTTTACTCCTCTCGCAATGGCATGTCCAACTTCTCTATATCTTATCTCCTTTATCCTAACTCCCTTTTTCTTTAGTTTTTCCTCCACTAACTGCCTTATATTTCTCCTTTTAACGCCTGCCTCTATTCTCTCTATTGGAATATCCCTCTGAACATGCTGCACTCTCACCCACTTGGGCATTATCTCATAAACCTTAGCCAGAAGGTCTATAGCAGCATCATCCTCAAGAGGGGAATACTTTCCTGATTTCCATTCCTCAAACAATTTTGTCCCTTTGATAACTAGGGTTGGGTATATTTTAAGCATGTCTGGTCTGAAGGAGCTATCCTCAAATATCTCTTTGAACATCTCCAGATCTCTATCAGGATCGCTTCCAGGCAAGCCCGGCATTATGTGATAGCACAGCTTGTATCCCATATCTTTCAGTATTTTTGTAGCCTCTATCGTGTCCTTAACTGTGTGACCTCTCTCAACTCTTTTTAGCACATCATCATATATGGACTGGACTCCTATCTCCACCCTGGTAACTCCAAGTCTTAACATGAATTCTGCCTGCTTTTTCTTCGCCCAATCGGGTCTTGTCTCTACAGTCAGGGCGACACATCTTGAGCTAGCTTTCTCATTTCTCAAATGGGCCTCTTCTATATCCCTGCTTCTATATGAGCTGCTTGAAGGGAAGTCGGTTAGGGCATCAAAGCAGTTCTTGATAAATTCCTCCTGGTATTGTTGTGGCATTGCCGTGAAAGTACCACCCATCACTATTAACTCGACTTTTGAGGGATTATATCCAGCATCAACAAATTGTCTCAGCCTATCTTGAACCTGAATATATGGGTCATACCCGACCTTACTAGCTCTCACAACAACAGGAGATTCTTTTACATAGCTTTGAGGTATGTTCTCTCCCCCTGGACAGTAGGAGCACTTCCCATGAGGACATCTGCTGGGTTTTGTCATAACAGCTACTACAGCGACACCTGACAGCACTCTAGCGTGCCTTACCATCTTTGACTCCCTTCCTAGCTACTACAACATGATTTTCAGGGAAAAATCCTTTTTTATAGATAGTTATTGAGTAGAAACCTGCTTTTTTAACAAGATTCAGGAGCTCCCTCTTTGAAAAAAGATGATAATATCTTTTCTCCTTCCCCCAGGGGATATAGGTATCCCAAAGTTCTTTAACTCTACCTAAAACTCTATCTGCCATCATTCTAGGGATTTTTTTGAAGAATCTAGGCTGAAAGATGGACCAAACTGTTATCAGAACTCTACCTTCATGTGATGTCACCCTATATATCTCCTTGAGGGTTTTCAATCTTTCTGGCTTGGATGGCACATGATGTAGCGTTGCAACAAGCAGGACACAGTCGAATGCATTATCTCTGAACGGGAGAAATGTGATATCACACTGGATTAATTCAGCATCAGAGATGTTTTTTCTTGCTATCTTAAGCATTTCCATTGATATGTCTGCTGAGAAAACATCAGAACCCATCTCCAAAAAATACCTTGAATTTCTTCCATGTCCACATCCAGCATCTAGCACTCTTCTCCCATGTACAAGTTTCACCTCAGGCCAGATCTTTCTTCTCTTGCTGCTGTAGTCGCTAGCTATACTATCAAAGGTATGCATTATCCCTCTCTTTATAGTAAAGACGTCAGACACCATCTCCTGCACTAAGGGGAACAGTTTTTATAAAGATCATATCAAGTTGCGGGGCGTAGTCTAGCTTGGCTAGGATGGAGGCCTCGGGAGCCTCAGACCCGGGTTCAAATCCCGGCGCCCCCATATCAAAGCTTATCCTTCCTCATATCGACTATTTCCATAATGTCTTTTCCTGTTCCAACAAGTGTTACAGGCACTTTTAACTCATCCTCCACCTTATCTATGAAATCTCTCGCTCCTCTTGGAAGATCCTCATACCTCTTAGCTCCAGAGGCCTCCGGGAAAAGCACATCCAATTTTGTTATCGCTACCTGTGTAGCACTGTTTAGCATGACAGCCCTCTTTGCAAGCTTGAAATTGAACGGGGCAGATCTTCTCTTCCTTCCTGTCACTGTAGCTATTTCCAGCATGCCCAACCTTCTGGCTTCATCCTCACTGTATTCGTTCTCAAGTGGACCTCCTCCAACCCTTGTCACATAAGACTTGAAAATAACTAAGATATCATCTACTTTCTTAGGTCCCAGGCCGACATCCGAGCATATAGCTGACGCTGTGGTGTCCTTTGATGTGCAGAAGGGGTAATAATCTGTGTGCCATAATGAGAGAAAAGTGCCTTGAGTTCCCTCGATGAGAACTTTCTTTCCAGAATCAACTGCTTCATTTACCATTTCTGGAACATCTCCTAGGTATTTCTGGAGATCTGGCACGTCCCTTGCTATCTTAAGTTTCCTTAGAACTCTTTCTGCATTTGCTGGTCCTGTTCCCGTCCCTGTAGTGCCCACAGTTCCCTTCAAATGTGAATCAGACGAATCTAGTTCTATATGCCTCCTCTCTATTATACCACAGTTTTTATCCACATATATTCGATTCTCGGTTCCCGTAATTTGTATCTCATTGAAAAGGACCTCGGGATTAATTAGCACCCCAGGGCCTATCAAAAGGAGAGTTCTTTCATTCACAAAAGCGGATGGAATCTGTCTCAACTTGAACTCTTTTCCCTTGAAGACAACGGTGTGTCCAGCATTTGGCCCAACTCCTCCTCTGACTCCTAAATCCACATCATCTACCACGGAAAGATAGCTAAGTATCTTTCCCTTTCCCTCATCTCCATAGAATCCTCCGACAACAACAGTGGCAGGCATTCTTATCCCAGCAAGCCTTTTTCACCAAAAGAAAAAGATTCCTATTTGATAAATCTGACATATAACTTTTTATTTCCACTTCCCAAGTTTTTCTGGGCTCCGGTGGTGTAGCCCGGTCAAGCATGGAGGCCTCTCGAGCCTCAGACCCGGGTTCAAATCCCGGCCGGAGCATATTTCCTCCTTTTGTGGTTTAAATTTAAGCTTTTATGGCTTTACCGATTCAATAGCCGAATAGAGATAGTGGATCAAAAGCAGCAGCGAAGAAAACTGCATAGTATATCAAGAGGCTTGTCACGAGGAAGAAAATGACCCTCATGTATCTTTTGTGATACAATGGAACTATCATGAACATTAGCTGTACTAGCCATAGAAACAAATTGAAGTTTCTGAGAGCATCCGCTCTATTCAACATCCATACGCTCGACACCCAGACGCTAAATTCTGCTATCAGAAAGGAAATGGGAAAAGTGAAAAATGCATAGACAATGCCGAACAATGCCTCAAAAACTAGCTTTTTTAAGGTAAATGGAGCCCTCATCTTAATTGGTTTGGTAGGGGGTCTTATTGGTCTTCTCAACATGGGCACACCTCACTGACTGTCAAACTCAGATATTTAACCATGAGCTGTATTTTATTATATAAAATTAAGTCACCAATGTGCCTGTGATCTCACCCTTGAGTGCTTTTTCTATAGACTCTGCGTTCGGCGGCACTATGGCAAGAGGAATATTTGATCTTCTAAGAATTAGAAGAGCTAAATAGTCCAGGAGGTCATACCTTCCTGGAAGGAACTTCTTCTCAAGGATTATCTTCTCCAGCTCGTCGTATGTCATCCTTTCATATTTTCTTGCATTTGGATCCTCATTTGGATCTCTCTCATAAACCCCTCCTTTCTCAGAGGCCTTTATCAGGATATCTGCTCTTGTCAACTCAGCCATTACTGCGGCTACTGCATCTGTAGATTGCGCAGGTGCTATCCCTCCCATTATAACAAGACCCTTTGAACTGAAACCCTTAACAGCTTCCTCATATGACGATGGGACGCATGGATATGAGATATCAGAAAGAGCTGAGATCAAAATCATGGCGTTCAATCTAGTTGCCTCTATACCGATGATATCCTGAACAGCTTTTGGTGCACCAAGCTTTTCTGATAGGTCTATGTATTCTCTAGCCAATCCTCCTCCTCCTGCCACTACAGCGATTCTATTTCCATCCCTCAAAAGTCTCCTCAAAAGGTTTGTTATTTTCTTTATCTCTTCTAATTCTCCTTTTCTTATCTTGTTGAAGATATGGCCACCAAGAAGAAGAACTATATTCAAGAGATCACCTCCTAATAAAATCTTATCGGTTTGTCTAATCTGGACAAAAGGACTACCTTGCTCGCTCTCTGCTCATCTATAATCTTATAAGATGTTAAGCTTGCAATCTCCTCCGCAAAGGATCTCACCTCTTCATGAGATGGAGAGTTCTCCCTCGACATCCTTCTTCTCGAATATCCCACATAGCTGTATCCCTTTGGCTCCACGTAAGTTGGCTCGAACTTCTCTATTAGCCTTGCAAATTCCTTTGTGAGGTGCATATTCACCCCTTTTATTGCTGTTATCCTCATGACAACAGGAGACGAAAGCGATTTTATTAGAGAAAGAGTTTTCAGGACTTTTTCCCAGGCATCCTGGACTAAAGGTCTTGAAATCTTGTTAAATAACTCTCTATTAGGAGAATTGACTGTTATGTATAACTGAGTGGGTTCCGTGGAGAGCTTATCTATTACATCGGGCATTGAACCATTTGTCACTATGAATGTAGTAATCCCTCTCCTCTTGTAGGCCTCAACAAGTCCTCCTATATGGGGATATAGAGTTGGTTCGCCTGTAAGCGATATAGCTGCATGTCTCGGATCCTCTGCCTCCTCTAGCATCTTCTTACTAAAAACACTAACTCCCTTATATCCCTGAACAATCATCTTCTGGACTCTTATAGACTCCTCTGCTATCTCCTCAGGATCATCCCATCTATAATTCTCATCTGGGATCTCCTTCCATCTCATTTCCGGGGGAAGGTCGCTTGCGTTAGTCCTCCAGCAGTGAATGCACTGGAAGTTGCAATATATGCTTGGTGACATCTGTATACACCTCCAAGAGGGTATACCAAAAAACTTGTGTTTGTAGCAAGTTCTGCCCCTCATTATGGCTTCCCTAAACCAAGAACAAGGCTTTAGGACCGAATGATTTAGTATAAGCTGATATCCTTGCCTTCTCAGAAGCTTTCTCAGCGAAATCTCAGCTGAAACCTCCACAGAAGAGTCTGGCATCCTGGCTATATATAGTTTTTCCAAGTCATCTGAAAAAGCTGGGAGCACTTAGATATTAATAATTAACGTCGTAGAAAAGCCTTGCGAAATAGAGAAACACAAGCATCGTTAAACCATTCATGTGACCATATTTTGAATTTCAGAAGCTCATAGGACGTCTCTATAAGCTAAATTTTGAGCTCTTGCTACAAGTGAAAACAGTTTTTAAGTAGGATGCGGAGGCAAATGGTAACATGACAATAAGCGATAGAACAAGCCAGAGGATTGTTCTGCTTCTTATATCTCTAATTCAGTCAGGAGGAAGGGATAGACCTATTGGTCTATCAGATCTAACGGAATTCACAGGTATACCAAAACCTACGCTGGCCAGATGGCTCAAGGAGGCTGAAAATGGTGGATATGTAATGAGAATAGTCAGAGGAAAAAGGCATCACTTTATGGTAAGCGTGAAGGGATTGGCTCTCCTTGAAGGAGTATGCGAACTTATATCATTAAGAGAAAAACCAATCGACAGAATTGCTGGTGAAGTCTTCACAGGGCTTGGAGAAGGAGCATACTACATGTCGCTTGAGGGCTATAAAAGGGAGTTTCTCAAGCATTTAGGCTATGAGCCTTTTAAGGGAACCCTTAATCTGAGGGTAATATCAAAGTCAGCCATATATAATATTATAAAATGGACTGAAAGGGTAAAACCAATCGTGGTGCCAGGATTTACGGAATCAGGAAGAACATTTGGAAGCGTAAGAGTTTATCCAATCAGGCTAAATGGAGAGCTGTGCCACGCTATCTTCCCCGAAAGAAGACATTATAATGCAGATGTTGTAGAGGTCATATCTAAGGATAACTTAAGAGGAAAACTAAATTTGAAAGACGGAGATATAGTGACCATAGATCTACTCGATTGGACTAGTAACAATAAAAATAATATATACTAATAAAATTGTAAAAAGCCTCATTCTGTTATTAAGTTTCGAATACAGACCTACACATGACCTGTACCGTTAAAAACCCTGATTCCGCCAACATAAGTTTCTAATACCTTTAATTTTCTCAAATCATCAGCTTCAAAGGGATCTCTATTAACAACTATAAAATCAGCGAGTTTTCCCTTCTCAAGAGAGCCCAAGTTCTCTTCATCAAATAGAGCATAAGCCGATCCCTTAGTATAACAGTAAAGGGCATCCTCCAGATCTAAGCATTCACCTTTTGTGATATCATAAAGAGGTAAAGATTCGCCTCCTCTTGTCACGGCAGCATGTAAAGTTTCCCATGGATTCAAGTTCTCCACGGGACAATCTGTCCCAAAACTGAGATTTATGCCGCTTAAAAGCATATTCTTGAATCGATAAACCCATTTAGCTCTCCTTTTTCCGACTCTTTTAACCACCCACCAATCAGATACTATGAAATGAGGCTGGACAGAGACCACAACTCCAAGTTTGTTGATTCTTGCAATTTGATCATCTCTAACTACAGATGCATGCTCTATTCTATGTCTTTTTCCAAAAGTTCCAACCTTTTCATATACATCGAGTATCATGTCAATCGTCCTATCCCCTATGCCATGTATTGCTAGCTGGAGTCCGTTTTTATCAGCCTCCTCAACTATTTTCATTAGCTCATCTCTGCTTATATTTGGGCCGCCGCTTGTGGGCGAATCAGAGTATGGTTCTGAAAGCCAAGCTGTCCTAGCTCCCAGAGAGCCATCTGCTAATATCTTCAATCCATTTACTCGCAGGAATTCATCTCCAAATCCCCCTCTTATTCCTAAATCCTCCAATAGCTTCAAAGTATCCGGATTTAGATAAACTCTAACTCTTATTTTCAATTTTTTCTCACTTTTTAAGCGATGTAAAGCCATCAGACTGTTTCTATCACAACTAACAAATCCAACTGTTGTTACCCCCTGAGATGCAGCAAAATCCATGGCATTGCAGAGAAACCTCATGTAATCCTCTTGTGTTAAATCCTCTTTCACCTTTTCTCTTGCTTTTTCGAATGCTTTTTCCACAATAACACCGATAGGATCTCCCTTATCGTTTTTAATTACATCTGGATTCTCTTTTTCAAGTAATCCGGTGATCTCCATTGCTTTAGTGTTGAGAACAGCAGCATGAAGACATATTCTAGTGAGCATGACAGGCTTATCCTTAATAACATCATCTAGATCCCATCTAGTCGGAAATCTTTTTTCTTTTAACCTCTCCTGGTCCCATCCATGTCCTAATACCCATTTACCCCTTTCAATATACAGTTTAAGCCTTCTCTTCAGCTCCTCTATGCTTTCAACGTCCTTTAGATTAAGCATCTCCAGATACATGCCAAGCTCATCCAGATGGACATGTGAGTCAATGAAACCAGGAAGGACTACCCTTTCTTTGAGATCTATGACTCTTAGGTCAAGTGAATCCGCTATACCCCTTGCCCTACCCTCATCACCAGCATAAGCTACTCTGCCGTTTATAACAACAAGCGAGTTTGCTGTCTTTGTCGGTTTAAAGGAGAGGTATATCTTCCCATTAACAAGACAAAACGAGTTGTCCACTTAATCTCAGACTCTTTATCTCAATAAAAACCTATCTGCTAATGCTAATTTTTCTCCTTTTCTCTCCAATCTTAAATTAAACCTCATTAAAGAAATGTTTAAATCCAGTTGCGGGCTTGGAATTAGAGGATTTTATGAACTCCACTGAGGCTTTGAGGCTGAAATTCACTGTGAGGGAGAATCATGATTTATTCATAAAATGGTTTGAGAGGATAAAAAAATGGGTTGAGACGGATTTAGAGAGATCTCTGCTTGAGCTAAACAACGAGGGGGATGTATTTTATGTTCAAGTACCAAGAACTATTTTTGACATAAATTCTGGTCTTCTTCAATCCCTAGCCCTGGTGATAAATAGTCTGCCTCATGGAAACATCAGGCTGGAGGATGTCGAGGCTGATTTTTCCTATATGTCTGGGCCCTCAAACGGTGCTGAGGGAATAATACGATCCTTCGGCACAAGAGGAGTTATTCTAGGTGCGGTTTTAAGACCCATTCAGGGGATACATCCAGCGGATCTAGCAGATGTTTCATATAAACTTATATCCGCTGGCTTGGACTTTATAAGGGATATTCCAGGCTTGATTGACCAGGAAGCATCCCAAATAGGTCTAAGGATCTCCTTGATAGGTGAAAAAATAGATAAGGTCAAAGAGGAAACTGGAAGAAGAGCAGTTTACTGGGTAAATGTTACTTCTAGGCTTGGAAAACTCATAGATATAGTCCAGAAATCTCTTGATAATGGGACAAGAACCTTGTTTTACGATCTAAGCATAGGATGTATGGATGGAATTACTGCGATTAGAGAGGCGTTCGGGAAAAAGGTGTTCTTGTATGTGAATCTACCATCTTATCAAAGCCCATTTTCTCCATCAATACTGGCCAAATTTGCCAGATTATATGGTGCTGATATCGTAGAAAGACCTGGTTACTATGGAACAAACAGAGAAGAGGTTTCTAACATAGACAGAGCTCTTGCATCAGACATAGGGGTTAAGAAATCTCTGCCTGCAGCAAGAAACATTCATCCAGGAGAAGTAGAGGCAAATCTAGCCATTTTCGGCGAAGAACAAGCAATAATAGCCGATGAGGCAGTGTATGGGCACCCTATGGGGGAAGAAGCAGGAGTTAGATCCATGAGAGAATGTATAGATGCTTTTCTTAGGGGAGAGAAGCTTCCGGAGATAATTAATAGTTATGAAGAGATAAAAATAGCAGTGGAAAAGTGGGGTATTCTTGCTGTTCAGTGATCCCAGCAATAAAGCTGCTAATATCAATACTCACTCATCTCCACAGGAGTTTCCAATCCCTCCTTTAAAAATTTGGGCAAGCTTACGCTGGAAAACCATCCGAACTCCTCCTTTAGCACCAATATAGCTGCTTCTGGTGGAATTACACCCTTTTCTGTCACTATTAAATCAACATAAGATGCAGGGGTGACATCAAAAGCCGGATTCCTCACTTTTACCCCTGGGTTATCCCTTAGATACTGCGTATCCACTATCTCATCGGCAGGCCTCTCCTCTATTCTTATAAGAGATCCTAAAACAGTTTCAGGAGAGAACTTATAGGTTTCAGCAGCCACAATAAAGTTAACTCTAGCCTCATGGGCAGCTAAAGCAATCATGGAAGTCCCTATCTTGTTCACTACAGCCCCATTTGCAGCTACAGCATCAGCTCCTACAACAACTTTATCCACATGCTCCATGAAGAATCTAGCAGCCGAATCAACTATGAGAGATACTGGAATTCCTTCCTTGGCAAGTATGGAGGCAGTTATCCTTCCTTGATATCTGGGCCTAGTTTCAGTTGATATCACCTCAAATTTCTTCCCACTTCTCCACGCATTCACTAATATGCTGACAGCAGCAGTGCTATGGCAATGCGTCATTATAACATCTCCATCCTCTATTCTTCTCGATCCATACATTCCTATTAGGTCAACTGCTTTAAGGGAGTTCTTATAAAATTCATCTGATGCCCTAAATACGCTTTCCTTTATCTCCTCCTTGGTCCCTCCTCCTTCATATGCTCTATATGCTCTGACCATCACGTACCTTAACGCATTTGGCAAGGACACCGCTGTCGGCCTTGTAGACAGGAGCACCTTTGCAGCATTATCAAGGTCCCTCATAAACTCCTCTCTGCTATCAGCCTCTGATTTAGCTGCTGCTATGCTTAATCCCTTTACAGCAGCTCTAGCTATCTCACCAGCACCCCTTATTTTCATGTTTTTTATATCCTCTGCTAGCTTGATGACTTCCTCAGGCACTGTCATAAGAAATATATTTTGGCTGGATCACTTTATTAAATGCACATCAAGGTAGGGTGTTGTGGTTTTTGCATCTCTAAAAAGAAATACTATAGTTTATTTAATGTAGTAGAAGTGCAGAATACATTTTATAAGATTATATCTACAAAACTGGCTTCTTCCTGGAGAAAGGAATCTCCTGAGGGATTTGAGTTCGTTCCGAAGGCGTGGATGGCTCTCACTCATGATCCAAGTAGTACCTTCTGGAGAAAGAAAGGTCTTCCAACAGGAAAAAATGTCGGATTGCTTAGGTGCAGTGAAGATAATTTCAGATTGTGGAAGGAGTTTTTGGAGTCCATTAAACCCTTGAACCCAAAACTAGTAATTTTCCAGAGCCCTCCCTCTTTCGAGGCGACAGATGAGAATGTGGAAAGTGCTTACAAATTCTTCGAGTTTGTAAGAGGTGATATAGAAAAAATAGGATGGGAGGTAAGACATGAGAGCTGGAAGGGTAAGATAGACGGTATTTTAAGGGAACTAGACGTAATACATGTGGTGGATCCTCTATACGATGTGCCTGTGCTGATTGGAAAAACCTCATACTTCAGGCTTCATGGAGGGAGGGAGAAGGGAAAAATAGTATACAAATATAAATATAGAGATGAGGAGATATCCCGTCTTGTTAGATTCGTATCAGGCTTAAGCTCCGAGGTCTCATATGTGATGTTCAACAATTCTTACATGGGGGAGGATTCCCAGCGGTTCTTGAATATGCTGAGATCTATAGATACAACCAGCCCTCCAAGGAGCTCCAGTCCCATGTGAGATCCTCCGGAACATAGTTTCCATATATTATTGACCCCCTCCACACGCTAAACTGCGGATCCGTTATCATAGATGGCTGAGATTCAAGGCCTAATTCTCTCAGTTGTAGTCTCACTTTTTCTGGAGAGCTGACAGCTACCCCCTCCATTCCATCAGGAACTCTCCAATTGAAAGCACCTCCTGAGAGTATTATTCTCCTAACTAAGCTGGATTGTATCTCCACAGGAGTCTTGGATATGGAGAGCTTGATAGCCTCAGCTATGCTTACATTTCCTGGTATAACTTCTCCTCCTACTACAGTGTCAGCTGGTGGAGCGAACCCCCTCGTGTAATAGCTTTGGTAAAGCTCATGTCTCGGATTAAAGAAGAACTCGCCTATGAGAAATCTCATCCAAGCTTTGTCTCCCATGTCCACATTAACTGTAGTTCCGGGTATTGAAAATCTACTTTTTACAGCTCCAACATGTGCTTTTGTCCATTCTATAGCCTTATCCAGATTTAACGGAACGAGACCAGCCATTTCCTTGAATATCCTGACGAACTTCTCCTCTCTAGCTAAATCTGAATAACCTATGTCCTTTAATATCTGGGATGTTATCCTGTCAGAATCGTATCCGCCTCTATTCAGCGGAATCAGAGCAGCTCTTATCACATCTCTGCTTATGGGAGTAACTTGGGTGTTTCCATGACCTGACTCTATCACAGTGCATGTAGTAGCCTTTTCAGCTATTGCAACAGAAAGAGGCTGTGGTATTATTGTGACAGCTTTTATAAGACTTCCCCCATGTTCCTCATTTACCTCTCTGTGGATCTCAAACATTCTCTCATACATATAAGTTGGTGATTGAGCTGCAAGCGCAACTACAACATAAAAACCATCAAAAGGTCTTCCATTAGGATCGTACTTTCCAGGATAGTACTTCTCAAGCGCATATCTGACTATCCTTTTTACTATTTTCCATCCCCGCTCATCATCTCTCGCTATAACACCGTTTCTCATGGGGTAATAGAGCCTGGATAAATCAGCTTTTGACTCCAAGTACTCTGATACAGCAGGTCCTACTACAACCTCCTCGGCAGCAAGGCCTCTTATTTCAGCTGATACTTTGGAGATCCTGGGAAAATATCCCCTATTCTCTATGAAATCGGGATATTTCCCCCTCCATATAGGGCCAAATTTTACTAGACTTGTCCCAAAATCTAAAGCGAACACAGGTCTGACTATAACCCCCAAGCTTACACCTCTGTTCCCATGAATTTGTGAAGGGAGGATATATCAACTTTGTTGATCCCGCTCATCTTAACACCTTCTCTTCTCAAGATCTCCCTCTTTAAATTAACTCCATAAGAATATCCTCCAAGGTTCATATTACTTCTTATTACCCTGTGGCAGGGGAGGATCAGAGGGAAAGGATTTTTGCTCATTATCATTCCTATGACTCTGGGGTTCGTTTTAAAAACTCTACCCAACTCCCCATATGTGCAGACCTTCCCACGGGGGATATTCGGTAGAAAAGTGAGAATGTTCCAGTGTGGAACTTTAGCGAGGATGTTTAGGTCGATGGAAGTAGGTCTCCCCATAAACAAATCAAATATGGATTCAGCAATCCGCCTTGCTTCTTCCTGCATAAGTGAATCTCTTTTTACAGAAAGTTTTTCTATATAACAGCTTCTTTTTAGGTGAAAAATGGCTTTGTCCCGGCTCTTAAGAGGCACGGTATTACAAAAAAGTTTTCCCTTCTTGAACAACATTCCCACGAAGAATTTATTTACCTCCTCGATTACAATATACTCCTGCAATCTCACAGAGAAAATCACGGTCATGAGGCTAAAAACAGGTGTTTTTTATGATAGAAATTGATGGAAGCTATGGCGAGGGAGGAGGCTCCCTTTTCAGATACTCCCTTGCCCTGTCAGCTCTCTCAGGATTACCCATTAGAATCAGAAATATAAGGGCTAAGAGGGATCCTCCAGGCCTAAAACCTCAACATCTAGCTGCAGCTAAGGTGTTAACTGAGATATCCAATGCAAAGGCAAGTGGTCTGGCGATAGGATCCACATCAGTTGAATTCATTCCCGGGAAAATTAGAGGTGGAAAATACAGATTTGATGTGGGCACTGCAGGAAGCATCTCACTTATAATACAGGCAGTTTTACCTGTTGCAATTAGGGCAGATTCTCCAATAGAATTAGAGCTTATAGGAGGTACTGATGTTAGAATGGCGCCTCCAATTGATTACATGAGAAATGTATTCCTTAAAAATCTATCTCTCATGGGAGTAAGCGCAGAGATCCAGTTAATCAAGAGAGGTCATTACCCAAGAGGTGGAGGGAGAGTTATTCTTAAAATGAACCCGATTTCAAGTATAAGAAATATAGAGATGATAAAGCTCGGTGAGGTAAAAAGAGTGAGAGGGCTGGCTCATGCAGTGAAACTTAAGAGGGATGTTGCTGAGAGAATTGCACTATCTGCTACAGAAATTCTTAAAAGCGAGGGATTTAATCCAGAAATAGATGTAGAGTGGTCTGAAAACAATCATCTAGGTCCAGGGGCTGGAATAACAGTTTGGGCGGAGTCAAATAGCACAATAGGGGCAGATTCTTTAGGGGAAAGAGGAAAACCAAGTGAAATAGTTGGGAAGGAGGCAGCATCAAAGTTAATTGATGAGATAAGATCAAAAATGGCTTTTGATAGACACACGGGAGATATGTTAATACCATATCTTGCAATATCCAATGGAAGATCAGCTATAGGAGTTTCCAATCTAACGCTTCATGCTATATCGAATATATGGTTATGCGAGAAATTCTTTAATATAAAATTTGATGTTAAAGGAGAAAGAAATAAGCCTTGTGTTATTGAGGTTGTGGGGAAAGGGATCTAACCTTGAGAGATGAGCTGGAGTTTATAGTGGAGGAGATCTCCAGAAAATCAGGCAGAAGTAAGGAAGAGATATGGGACATGGTTAGGAAGTACGTAGCTGAATATGATGGAATATTAAAGGAAGACGGAGCTGTTTATCTGGTTGCTTATGATCTTGGAGTTAAATTGGAGCAGAAAGCGGAGAAGATAAAAGAGCCTGAGATAATACCCTTAGAAAAAGCAGTTCCTGGGATGAGAAGGGCGATAATAAGAGGGAGAATAATAAGAATGATTGGTGTGATGCCTTATACTTCTAAGGACGGTGAAAATGCTGAAAGAGCTGAGTTTTTCATATCAGACGGAAAGAAAACCGCAAGAGTTGTTGTCTGGAACAAGAGCACAATTGAAAGAATAAAGAAGAAGGAGATCAAGGAGGGAGATGTTGTGATGATATCCAGAGCCAGAGTAGGGAGAAGAGGGGAGGACATAGCCATAAATGTGGACTCTGAAAGCGAAGTGAACGTGCTAGAGGGCGAGTTTCCTGAGTATCCGATCCCTTCCACAAGAATTCTAACAGTATCTGAGGTCCTGTCAGAGGAGCTTCTTCCTGAAGTTGATGTTAGAGGGATACTGTCAGGCATGTTTCAACCAACAGAATTTTCCAGAAAAGATGGCGGGACTGGAAGAAAGGCATCCTTTTCCCTTAGAGATGAAAAAACAGGAGATGAAGTGAGGGTGGTCTTCTGGGACGAAAAAGTGGATCTTCTGTCTGGTATACCAATTAACAGCCTAGTTATATTAAGGAACATGAGAATAAAAGAGAGAAACGATTCCGTTGAGCTTCATTCAACGGCTCTCACAGAAGTGTCCGTAGAAGGACCTCAGAGAGATAATTTTCTTAAGGGAGAAATAATTTATTTATCAAAAGTGAGGGATATAATATCGAGAAGTGGTTCAAGAAAGATGTTATACTTTATAATAAAGAAAAATGGAGAGCTTATACCAGGCAGGGCTTGGAATGATGCAGCAGATATCCTCTCTAGGATGGGGATTCCCTGTCTTGTTGAGATTAGGGGCATATCCATGACAAAATTAGGGGATAGAGATTTTTTATCAATAGATGGGAGTTCTGATATTAAAGTTGTTGAGAGCAGAGCAGGGAGAGGTCCTCCCATTGATTATATTATTGCTGCAAAGAATATTATATACACGAAGACCTCTATATCTGAGGCTACTGGAGGCCTTGTTGAGATTAGGGGCATAGTGAGCTATGTTGGTGATATATTCATCAGATGGTACTGTGAAAAATGTGGGGGGAGAGCTGAAAGGGAGTATGGGAAGCTGGTATGCCGTAATTGCGGTGATACAACAGGTATCCCAAGGCCCAGTCTCACTATTTTTGTAGACGATGGAACAGGGATTGCAAAAGCTATTTTAGCAGGAAAAGATGTGGAGCAGATAGTGAAGAAGTCTGTTGGGGAGATGTTGGAGGAAATAGACATGAAGGGGCTGGAGATGGACAGATACTCTCCTGATGACCTGCGAAACAAGCTCAGTGGGGAGGAGGTAGTAATCAGAGGATCAGCAAGAACAGGGAGTGATGGTATACTAAGGATTATAGTGGAGGATATAGAGACTCCGAAAGTAGAGTATGAGATATCATTTCTCAGTAGCAAAGTTAGAAACATGATTGCTGAGCTATTAGAGGAGGGGGATAAAGTTGACCAGAGTAGTGGTGGAGAACAGAGAGCCTGAAGAAATATTCCTAGGACTGAGATCTAAGGGAATATGGGCTGAAAGAAGACAGTTCGAGCCAGGAGATTACCTCTTGGGAAACGATATGTGTATAGAGAGAAAAACAGTCAGGGATTTCCTGTCCTCCATTTATGACGGGAGGCTTTTCAATCAGATAAAAAGAATGAGAGAACTTTATAGAAGGGTTATTCTTGTTGTAGAAGGTGATCTAATAGGGCTAGATGAAAGAGAGAAGAAGATACTGTATTCTGCTATTGCTAGAATTGTAATAGGGGGGATTTCTGTTGTGAATACTATAGATAAAGATGCAACTGTTGAATTAATCTCATCTCTGGCGGAGAAGAGGAAGGAAGAAGGTGCACAGTCCATAATTACCAGAAAAAAGGGGAGAGTTGAGGAGAAAGAAAGAATCTTGTTTATTCTTCAAGGATTTCCTGGAATAGGACCAAAATTATCAGAAAAACTCCTAATAAAATTTGGATCGCTGAAAGGAATTTTCAATGCAAGCTACGGGGAACTAAAAAGTATTTTAGGGGAGAAAAAAGCGAGGGCTTTTGTTGATACTCTCGAGAAAAGATTTATCAGAGAAGAGGGAGAGAAGGTCATGGATTTATCCTTGTAGGAGTTCTTGGAAACGGCACAACATCTCTAACACTATCAGCTCCGCTTATCCATCTTGCTGTTCTCTCTATTCCCAGTCCGAATCCTGCATGTGGAACTGTTCCATATCTTCTCAGGTCTATGTACCACTTGTAGCTCTCAGGATCCAAATTCTCCTCCTTTATCCTGGTCAACAGCTCATTGAGATCATCTATCCTCTGTCCTCCACCGACAATTTCTCCTATTCCCTCTGGAGCCAGCAGATCGGCGCATACGACTTTTCTTGGATCCTCAGGGCAGATCTTGTGGTAAAATGCCTTTGCTGCCTTCGGATAATGTGTGACAAATACAGGAAGATCAAACTCGAGAGAAATAGCTTTTTCAGCCTCCGCTCCTAGATCATCACCCCACTCTATCCTTACTCCCTTTCTCTTAGCTATCTCAACTGCTTCATCGTATGTTATTCTTGGAAATCTGCCCGAGGGAGGTTCAAACTTCCTCTTCAATATGTTCAGCTGGTCTGCTGCCCTTTCGCATACTTTCTCTACAGCATATTTAAGCGAGTCCTCAACTATATCCATCATAGAGTTGAGATCTGCCCAAGCCATCTCTGCTTCTAGGTGCCAGAATTCAGTTAGATGTCTCTTAGTTCTGGATTTTTCTGCCCTAAAGCTTGGCTGTATTGTATAAACATTGTCAAAGGAGAATATCATAGCCTCCAAGTAAAACTGAGAACTCTGGGTCAGATAGGCCTTTTTCCCAAAGTAATTTACTTCAAATAGAGTTGCCCCTCCCTCGACAGCAGTCCCGACAAATGTGGGAGCTTCAACTCTGGTGAATCCATGGGAGTTATACCATTCCTCAAACGCCTTTATTAGCTCACTTCTTATCCTCAGAAAGGCCTGCACCCTTCTTCCTCTTACATGAAGATGTCTGTTGTCGAACATGAATTTCCTTCCCACACCCGGTTTTATCGGAAACTCTTCAGCATATCCAACAACTTTTAGATCTTCTGCTTCTATTTCCAGACCATTTGGGGCCCTTTTATCCAATTTTACCCTGCCTGAAACTATTATAGAGCTCTCCATACTGAGCTTTCTCGCCTCCTTCATCTTTTCCTTTCCGATTTTGTCCTCCCTGAAGACAACCTGTATAACTCCAGTGGAATCCCTCAGCATAACAAAGGTGAGACCTCCAAGTTCCATCTTCTTTCTGACCCATCCTGCCAATTTAACCTCTGATCCAGCTAACTTCTCCGTAATTTCATCCACGTAGTGGGATCTGGACAGCTTTATCCTCTCACTCATAGGTCTCCTATGTGAGGTCAAAGTATAAATCTGTTTCTAGCAGTAGCAAGAAGGTGTCCTCATGTTCGATATAAGGAGAATAATAGAGGTTGCTGATAAAAATGGATTCATTAATGTCGTAAAGGAGCCCGTCTCTGTGATATATGGAGTTTCATATCATCTGAAGCTTCTGGATGGAAGAGGTCCCATTCTTTTTGAGAGGCCAGTAATGCCAGACGGAAAAGAGAGTAAATTTAGGGTTTTAGGAGGGGTGGCAAACAACAGAGCTTTTATCAAACTGCTTCTAGGTGCTAGTACTGAAAGAGAGATCTCCAAAAAAATATTAGAAGCTATAAGATCCGGAATAAAGCCAGTAGAAGTTGAAAGGACAGCAGCTCCGGTCATGAGGAACTCAATAGAGGGAGACAATGTGGATGTAGGCAGCTTATTGCCCATCTTGAAGCATTATACGGGGGAACCATCCAGATATATAACAGCAGGTATAGTGATAGCATATGACGATGAAAACAGGATATTCTCAGCGTCTTACCATAGAATGATGCCCGTTTCCAAAAACTCTCTTGTATTGAGGATAGTTGAGGGTAGAAAACTTCATAGGCTTGTTAAAAGAGCCGAAAAGGAGAGAAGAGAATTAAAAGTTGCAGTATCAATAGGATCCGAGTTAGGCCTCATTATCGCTGCTGCCACTCCAGCTGAGGATAGAGATAGGGTTGAGATAGCAGGTTCAATACAGGGGGAACCCATATCCATAGTGAGAGAAGAAGAACTGGCAATACCTGCCTTCTCAGAGATAGTCTTGGTGGGAAGAATAGTGCCCTGGGAGCTGAGGGAAGAGGGACCATTCTATGAGATAATAGGAAAAGATATAATCAGAAATCAACCGATTTTGATTGTTGACAGAATTCTTCACAGAAATGAAGCTATTTATCAAGCCATACTTCCTGCTAGCAAGGAGCATGAGATACTTATGGGACTCCCAGTAGAGGCTGTGATACTTGAATCTGTGGAGAAATACTGCGATGTTATTGGTGTATCCATGACTCCCGGGGGATTTGGATGGCTTGAAGCAGCAGTGAGTATAAGAAAAAGCTTTGAAGGCCAGCCCGTTATGGCTGCAATTGCAGCCATAAATGCTCACAGAAGTCTCAAGAGGGTAATTGTGGTGGATGATGATGTTGATGTATACAACTATGAGGAAGTGATGAGAGCTGTGAATCAGAGAGCTCATGTGCCCGATGACTACATATTCATAAAAGGTGCAAGAGGGTCCACGTTGGATCACAGCAATGTGAGGTATATGGAGATGGATGGAAATAAAGTTGCTGTGGTTTTTCCTCAATCCAAGCTAATAATAGATGCCACGATAAAGGGTCCAAGGGAACTTTATGAAAAGCCAAGCTTTCCTGAATAAATACTGTTTTTACTATGTTATGATGATCATGGTACAACGCTTATATTTCCCTAGTGGAACTTTCATGCGATGGGAAAAGCAGTAACAGTAATGGTAAAGACAGAGATACATGACCACTCCAACTACCTGATAAGGATGGAGATTCTAAATGAGCTACTCGAGGCTTTGGGGTACAATGTAGCCTATAGAATGATACAGACCAGAAGCAAGCCAGCAGTAGACTATCTTCTAGGCAGAGGAAAGCTTGAGGAGCTGAAGGATAAGGTAAAGATGATAAAGCCTGACGTAGTTGTGTTTTACAACACTCTAACGAGTAAGCAGAGATGGAACTTGGAGAGAGCACTAAACGTCGAGGTGCTTGATAGATACGATGTTGTACTGAGGATATTCAATGAGGCATCCAGAGATATTTTATCCAAACTTCAGATACAACTGGCTGAGCTGAGCAAATCCTTCCCCTATATAAAGCTGCAGGCAGCGATAAAATTCAAGAAGACAAGAGCTGGATTTAAAGGAGGAGGAGAATATGCTTATCATAGGCAGATAAACGCGGTTCATAGAAGGATGAAGATACTCAAGAGGAAAATAGAGAAAATAAAGGAGATGAGGATGCTTGAGATAGAGAAGAGAAAAAGCAGAGGAGAAAAGATAGCAGTACTTGTGGGGCATTACAATGCCGGGAAGACGACGATCTTCAACAAGTTAACGGGTCTTGACAGACCAGCCGGACCACTTCCTTTCACCACTCTCTCAAGTAAATACGCAAAAGTGGGAGATGATCTGCTAATAGTTGATACTATAGGCTTTGTTGTGGATCAGGATCCGAGGCTCATATCCTCCTTTGAGATAAATCTACTGGACATTCTAAACTCTGATATAGTTGTGCTCGTAATCGATTCTTCGGATAAATGGGCTAAGTTTCAGCTCAAGGTAAGAGAAGTGCTCAGAATACTTGATAGCATAGGAGTGAAGAAGGAGAAGATAATCCCCGTTCTAAACAAGTCAGATTTAATGAGCCCGGAGGAGTTGGAGTGGAGGGCAATAGAGTTGAAAAAAGCTGGTTTTGATAAAATAATAACTATATCTGCTGAAAAAGAAATTGGGCTCGATTTACTCGTCGATGAGATCAGAAAAACTCTTAAAAGTGAACAGATAGAGCTGACAGAGGTCTGAAATCTTTTATTTCATATATGAAACAAAGATCAAAAACTAAACTTTTTTATCTGTCCTCTCATTGTCCCGCTGGGGTGATAGCAAGTGAACAAAACGCAGAAGTTTGCCCTATCTGTGGTATTAGGAGCCCTTGGAAATGTAATTGGTTTCTCTTCGCTTGAGTTACTTACATTTATTCACCCACAGATAGCGTTAGACTTGTCTCATATAGGAACTTTTCTCTCGGCAGGTATGCTAGGCCCTGCCTATGGGGGTCTCACAGGAGCAATAGTTGCCATATCGCCATACATAAGATTTGGGCTTCAGGGTGCCTATGGGCCACTGTTTGGCTTCTTGATTATTCCAGGAAAAGCTCTTAGCGGCATATTTTCATCTATATTAATGAGAAGAGTTAGACCATTTACAGCAATAATAATAGGGTACATGCCAGAATCGATCTTCACCTATGTAACAATGGCCATATGGGCGCCTATCTTTCTCCCCGGCATTTCACAATATATCACCGGGACAATTGTGGCAATGGTTCTCCTGAAGGCATGGGCTGAAATCTTAGTGTTGGCTGCCCTAACGGAGCCTATATTGAGAAGCTTATGTAAGAGGCACTTTATCTGGTGCTATTATAAATGTTAGTAAAAATGTGACATGTAATGCATTAATATAGATTTATATATTAATTTTGCTACGGTAAATGCATCATCTTTTCTTCCTTGACATGGGGAGAACTCAACAAAATCCATTGATATTACATCAACCTTCTCAAAAATAGCTCTTAGAATGGCTATAGCGTCCCTATAAGATATCCCACCAGGCTCTGGACATCCAACACATGGTATTATGGAGGGGTCCATCACATCCACATCAAAGCTCAAATGAGCTTTCTCTCCCTTTAGACTATCCAGGATTCCCAGATCGCTGGAGCTTCTCACAATGGCTACTCTACCATCTCTTCTTGCTATATCCACTTCCTCCAACCCCATGGTTCTAACTCCAATTAATATAGCTTTCTCAACGGGTAAATCCAGAATTCTCCTAGTAACACAGGCATGGCTTAGCTTTGAGCCATTATATTCATCATAAAGATCTGCATGAGCATCTATAGCTATGTAAATGTGCGCTCCATGCAAAAAAGAGGCTTTTGCAGAAGCTATAGAAATAGAGTGATCCCCTCCTATTAGCACGGGAACTTTGCCATGTGAAAGGACTTCGGATACAGCGCTTTCCACTAAATCCAAGTTTTTTGTCATCTCAATTGTGGGCTCGATCTCCTCCATCGTATATATAGAATCTAAGGCCAAATCTAGGTCCATATCATACAGATCCATGTATCTTGATGTCTCTATAATAGAAGAGGGACCGAATCTAGATCCTACCCCCCAAGAAGAGCCTATGTCCATAGGTGCTGGTATTATCACATATTTTGACTGCTCATAATCCGAATCTATGTTGAGGAACTTCAGATAGACCATTTTTATTCCCCTGCTATCTCCAGAAAGTAATATTTAGCTTTTCATCACTACTTCCGCAAAGTTTTTATGTATGGGTTTCCGCTAGTTGGTCAACTGTAGCCAATCGAGAGGTGGTTCTATGGCAGCACGTGTTGGAGTTCCTATGACCGAGAGAATCCTAGAATTTTTGGATCAGAAGAGTCCGGGACTCAGATCTTCCGTTTGGAAGATATACTATCCTATGAGGGATAATGAGCCAATAGAAGTGAGCGTGAAACCGGGTTCATTGCAGGGAGGGACGATGGAGCTTCTCTTCGAGAACAAGAAGCTTCTCGTGTTTGAGGAGAACCTCCCACCCGAACGGCCAGAAAGGGGACCAAGAGGAGGCTCCTACTGAGCCTATCTCCATTATTTTTCTCCGGATATCCATCCTGCCATTTCTCTTTCTGTTGATTTTCAATACTCAGCTGAATATAGCTTTTTGCCTGGGGGAAAAATGTAAATACTTTTACCTCTTTTTACTAGGGGGTAATATTGGGCCTATCAGAGGAACTTGTTCTTCCAATATCTAGGCCTTCCAAAGGGGCATCTGGAAGAACCGGGGTTTGGAGAGTTTTCAAACCAGTAATAGACCTTCAAAAGTGCGTTAAATGTTGGCAATGCTGGCTTTTATGTCCCGAGGAGACAATACTTGCGGATGATGTTCCAAAGGTGGATTACGACTACTGCAAGGGCTGTGGCGTATGCGCTAAAGTCTGTCCTACAAAAGCAATAACCATGGTGGAGGAGAGAGAATGAAAGGGACATGGGAGCTTATAAATGCTAATGAGGCAGCTGCGCACGCAGCTAGATTAGCAAGAGTGAAAGTAATCCCCATATATCCAATAACTCCTCAGACAATGATAGTTGAGGTGATAGAGGAGTTCATAGTCAAGGGTATGATGAATGCCGAGTATATGAGGGTTGAGAGTGAGCACAGCGCAATGGCTGCAGCAATAGGGGCCTCATCAGCAGGGGTTAGAACCTTTACAGCAACAGCAAGCCAAGGCCTGCTTTACATGCATGAAGTGCTTCATTGGGCAGCTGGATCCAGGCTTCCGATAGGAATGGCTGTAGTAAATAGAGCTGTTGGACCACCTTGGAACATTCATGCAGACCATCAGGACGCCATATCACAGAGAGATACGGGATGGATGGAGTTCTTTGTCTCATCCTCCCAAGAGGCATTGGATTCCATTCTGATTATGTATAAAGTAGCCGAAAACAGCAAAGTGCTTCTGCCCTTTATGGTGTGCATGGATGCCTTTATTTTGAGTCACACTCACATGCCTGTTAACATACCGGATCAAGAGGATGTTGATTCATTTCTGCCGGAATATAGACCACCCCATTGGTCTCTTGATCCAGATAATCCTGTTGACATGGGAAACTTGACCATGCCGGAGGAGGAGTATATGGAGATGAGATGGTCCATAGAAAGAGGGATGAAGAACGCCAGAGAAGTGTTCAGGGAAACATCAGATGAGTTTTACAGAATATTTGGGAGGAGATATGGAATGGTGCATAGCTACAAAGTGGAAGATGCTGAGCACATAATTGTTACATCAGGCACTCTTGCCTCTGAAGCAGAAGTAGCAGTTGATAATATGAGAAGGAATGGAAGGAAGGTGGGCTTGCTAAAAATAAGTTTATTTAGACCATTTCCACAAGAAGAAACTAGGACTATACTGTCAAAAGCTAGGACATTGACCGTGATAGACAGAAGCTATTCCTTTGGATATGGAGGTCCTCTGGCAATGGAGATAAGATCTGTTCTCTATGATCTAGACGAGAGACCTAAGTTGGTATCTTATGTGGCAGGTCTCGGTGGAAGAGATGTAACCTACAAGGATATCGAGAAGATGGTTCTCCACAGCGAGAAAGAGAAAGGGAAGAGGATGGTAACATACTGGTATGGTCTCAAGGAGAGGATAAGATCTTCAGGATTTGAGGAGGTGATATGAATGCCCTTAACAGTTAAGGATTTGATGAAAATGGAGGGAGCTTATCTTCCCGGATCAGCAGCTTGCCCGGGATGCGGTCTAAGCCTTTCCTTCAGGATCGCATCCAGAGTTCTAGGGAAAAACACGGTATATGTTGTGCCCGCTTGTTGCTTCTCTGTTGTTCAAAGTCCAATGCCTTTAACCTCAATAAAGGCTCCTCTACTAAATATAGCTTTTGCTGCTGCTGCGGCTGCTGCAAGCGGAATAAAAAGAGCTTATGAGACCCTAAATAAAGATATAAATGTGGTTGTCTGGGCTGGTGATGGGGGAACTGCGGATATAGGGCTTCAGGCGCTATCAGGTGCTGCAGAGAGGAATGAGAATATAATATATGTCTGTTATGACAATGAAGCATACATGAACACAGGAATACAGAGATCCGGCGCGACGCCAAGGGGTGCTTGGACCAGAACTACCTTGAAGGGGAAGGAGGAACCGAAGAAAAATGTTCCAATGATAGTAGCTGCTCACAAGGCCCCATATGTGGCAACTGCTAGTGTAGGATATCCCTTTGATCTGATAAGAAAGTTTGAGAAAGCCTTAAGCATAAAGGGATTCAGATATATACACCTGCTCTCTCCCTGTCCTCCAGGGTGGGGAATAGACTCGAGCACAACAGTTGAGATAGCGAAGCTCGCGACAGATACATACTTCTTCCCATTATATGAGGTTGAAAATGGAAAGCTCAGGATAACCGTTAAGCCTCCTAAGAGGAGACCTCTAAAAGATTATCTCTCAGTTCAGGGGAGATTTAGGCATCTTTCTGATGAAGAAATAGAGAGGATGGAAAAGGAGGCTATCAACTGGTGGAACCATCTCCTTGAAATGGAGAAGATGGAGAGTATTCTGTGAAAACATGTTCTTTACCTCTTTTTATTCTTTTTATAGCAACAAATATTGTTAATATTATAAATATGTCTATAACTAAACCAAATATATCTATAAGTATGCAAATATATGAGTACTCCTTGGCTGCATCTATATTTCCGATGCTGAGCTCCCTCTCAGCTCTCGTCAGATAGGAATTAGAAGCAAAGTTAAGGGGATTTATTGGGGATATAATCGATGTAAGATTCTTTGCATAGGTCAGTTCCTTTATCTCTACCCTAGTTGGACTTGTTTCAACTTCAACTGGGAAGCCCATTGATTTAAATTCATCTCCAAGATCTTTTCCGGAGGCTTTGCTTAAGTAGTGTATAAATCCTGATAGATCGCTAACTCTAACACCCTCGCTTTTTATTATGTGGAAGAAATTCCTGTAGAGATCAGCACCACCATTTTCATCCCCTATCCTCTTTATGACATACAGAGATGCAGCATAATATAAATCCGGGTTTATGGGGAGTCCTCCTCCGCTCCAACTAGCAACAAAACCCACTTTTCCCCCTGTTTTGTTGATAAGCTCGTTAAGTGAGTTAAACTCCTCTCTTCCAGCGTCAGGATAGCCTATTCTTTTAGCAATATATGAAGCTAAATAGTCAGCTAAACCCTCATGTGCCCATCTGAGGCTCACATCTAAGCCGGAGTACCACATGTACTGATGAAGCATCTCATGTATCATCACCTGTGGCAGTTCATATGGAACCATCCTGAGAAGTATCATGTTAAGAGTTATGTTGCCAACAGATATTATATCATACGAGCTCTTCAGGTTTGTGTATC
>ERZ1669249.166-NODE-166-length-37797-cov-5.873404_pt1 | contig 37797 bp, 36 predicted proteins | sample MGYA00579293_ERZ1669249 | MGnify/ENA primary metagenome ERZ1669249 (study PRJEB41166, sample SAMN08046057) | hot springs metagenome | biome: hot spring; feature: neutral hot spring; material: thermophilic sediment; isolation source: thermophilic sediment from... | reverse complement strand
CGAGATCATGCCTAGTCTCGTGGGCTCGGAGATGTGTATAAGAGACAGGTACTAAGACCCGTTGATCCCACATAGCCTATCACATCACCTTCTGCAATCTCTTCTCCTACTTTTACCACAATTTTAGAAAGATGTCCATAAACAGTTGAAATTTTTCCTCCATGATCAATTATAATCATATTTCCATATCCACCATACCAACCTGCAAAAATAACTCTCCCAGAAGCCGCAGCCCTAATAGGAGTTCCATAAGATGCGCTTATGTCAATCCCAGTATGAAAGAGAGGTGCACCACCTAAAAGAGGATGCCTTCTCATTCCAAATCCTGAAGTAATACTTCCGATAACTGGCCAAGAAAGTTTACCTTTTTGGGCTTTCTGAATATTTGATGAGGCTAATCTTCTAATCATTTGCTCTATCTCTTTGGATTCCCTTTCAAGGGTCGCTACTACTTGTTGTTGGTATCTCTTTTGAGTTCTAACCTTCTCCAAGTATGCCAATTTTTCTTTTTTCTTTTTCTCTATATAAGCTTTCTTTTCAGCTATGCTTTTAACCAAAGCCTCAACCCTTTTTTCCTCTTCCTCCCATCTTTTCTTTGTCTGTTGTATATCTTTACATTGAGTATTTAAATTATTTAATCTTCCTGCTTCAAGTTTCATAAGAGTCTTTAAATAATAAGGTACTGCTATTTGAAAAAAAGCATCATTTAAAAATATCAAGCTGAAAGAATTATTAATTTGCAATAATTTATAAGAATCACCAAGATTTTCTTTAAAGTTTAAACTCCTATACTTCAAATTTCTCTGAAGTATACTCAATTGAGTAGATAACACTGTTAATTTTGCTTGTGCCTCTCTTAATCTTGACTCGGCAACATTTAATTCTCTCTCTGCCCTATCAAGATCCTGATCAATTTTAGTTATTTCACGAACAATATTAACTTCTACAGACTCTAAATTTTTGATCTGCTGCTTAAGAGATTGGATTTGTTTTTGTTTTTGTTGTAATTCTTTTTGCTTTTGAAGAATTATAGAGGACGTATCGGCACCGTAAATTGAAACTAACATCAAGGATAATATTAATATTATGATTACAAATCCTCTCATCTTAGTCTCTGAAAACTTATTAGTGCAGAAGTAAAACTCACAATAATACTTGAAAGTATAAAATACAAAACCCAAACAAGAGAATGTCTTAGGTCAAATATAAATTCAAAATAAGGTAAATATACAATTATGTAGCTTTTAATAGAGGAGGAGATTAAGAAGATTAACAAAAAGGCTATGACCGACGACGTAAAGGTCACAAAGATATTCTCCCATATTTGAGAAGGTACTGAAAAGTTTGGAAAGGCCAAATGAGCGTGAGCAAGAAGTTCTACAGAGATTATCAAAAAGGCAAAACTTCCTAGATATATAAATAGTTTTTTGATGCAGTTTATAAGATTATTAAGCTTATGCCATTGATTCACCATATCTTCAGAATACCTTACTTCCTCCACAAAGTTGTAGTTCATAACAAAACTCAATATATTTTCAATATTGTCGAGAATTAAAGGAGTTATTTCCAAGGCCTTAGGCAAATTATCAGGTGATCCCCAGGCAAATATATCATTCTCTCTTCCAATAATCTCTTTTAATTTTTCCCATGCATCTTTTTGAGTAATATAGTTTATTTCCTTTATATGAAAGTTATTTTTTAAGTCATCAATGAGCTTTAATATTTGAGAGTCAGGGGTTTTTGAGTTTATAAAAGCATAAATCTTAATCTTCTCAATCCACATATTTAAAGAACCATTCATAGCAGTAATAAAAATCACAATGGCAAAAAATACAACATATAAAATTATAAACCCTAAATATAAAAATATCCCCTTACTCTTTATTCCTTCCCAAAACTCTTTAGCCCCTGACATGTATAAATTATACCTCTATATCTTATAGAAAAGCAATACAATTAAGACTCCTATTACACTTCCCAGGTTTAATCTTAAATCAAAGCCTAAGGTAAAAACAAAAAAATAAAAATCAAGATTAATAGGAGAAAAACCAATATTTATACCTTTTTTTAAAATTTCAAGCTTATCTGATAATGCCTCAGCCAAAACTCCTCCTACCAAGAATCCTAAAATTAGTAAGAGAATAAACATTCTTGTAGAAGTCTTGTTTCTTCTCATAATTCACCCCCAGAGTATTTTTTAATAAATCTTAATACATACCCCCCTACCACTCCATTGAAAAACCCCGTAATAATTCCGAAAATTATTAAAAAAGGTGCATAATACAAAATTGCAGAATGAAAAACAAAAAACATAACTATAAGAAGCTGTACAAAATTATGAGTCAGAGCTCCTATTATACTGTTAGAAATTAAACTGATGTTAGATTTTGCTAACGCCCCCATAACCAATGTACTTGCTATTCCCCCAAAAAACCCTAAATAGAAAGATATATTCAAAAATCCTCCTAGTATAATGTTTACTATAATAACTCTAAATATAGTTATAACAAGAGCTTCTTTCAAACCTAACATATATATGGCAATAAGAGAAATTATATTTGCAATGCCTACTTTGCCCCCTGGAAGAGGAAAAAAGGGAGTTATAAATAGACTCTCTAAATAATAAAGAGTACAGGCGAGAGACAGTAATAAGCCCAATAGAGAAATATAATATATCTTATTTTTCCTAATATTTGTAATCTTCATTTTTCACAAAATGTATATTAGGAGAATACCAGATTTTCCCATCACTAAAGACAATAACAACCCCTAAATCCGTAAATTTTTCCCAATAAGATATAGCTTTTGCTCCCATAACAAAGAAGGCAGTAGATAAAGCATCAGCTTTAGTAGCATTTTCACTTATTATACTCACACTCATAACCTCTCTTACAGGATATCCTGTTTTAGGATCAATTAAATGGCAATACCTTATTCCATCTCTTATAAAATATCTCTCATAATCTCCAGAAGTAGCCACAGAACCTTTATTAATATAAACTAATCCTATATAATCATCTAACTTACGAGGATTTCTAATTCTTATCTCCCATTCATTTCCATCCTTAGGTTTACCATATACTCCAATTTGCCCACCTATATTTAATAAAGCTCTTTCTATCTTATACCTTTTCAGAGAGGATAATAACCTATCTAAAATGTATCCTTTTGCTATTCCCCCAAGATCAATCTCCATACCCTTAGGAATAAAAACCATCTTTTCTCTTATCTGAATCCTCCGAAAATCTACTTTTCTTAATTCTCTCTTTACTTCATCCTCCGTAGGTATCCTATATCTTTTGTCATAAAATCCCCATAATTTTAAGAGAGGAGCAATTGTAGGATCAAAATATCCATCAGTCATTTTTGCGTAATATATTGCTTTATTTATAATCTCAAGAGTATCTTCTGCTACTTTTACCCAACTTCCCGCCTTTGAATTTATTCTATAAATATCACTATTATTGCTAAATCTATCCAAAAGCTTAGCCAGATATTCTAAATTCTCCCAACACTCATTTAAAGCCCTCTCACCATCCCTTCCCCATATCCTAACCTCTATAAAGGTATCCATTAAGATTCCATTTCTATAATATTCTCTACTTTCATCAAAGTTTCTTATAAAGAGAAAAAATAGAGCTCCTATAAATAAAAAAGAAATTAATATTTTTATTTCTTTAGCAAAATGAGAGCTTTGGTTGGACATTTCTCTACACAAATTCCACAACCATCACAAAGATTATAATCAATCACAGGAAATCTTCCATCCATCTTTATAGCACCCTTAGGGCATACTTTCTCACAAATCCCACAACCTATACATGCTTTAGAACATACTCTTCTTGCCTCAGGACCTGGAAGTTCCGTTTTGCATCCCAAAAGAAGAGGTATATCAACAGGAAGAAGGGTTAAAATCCCCCTTGGACATGCTTTTACACATAAACCGCATCCAGTACACTTCTCCATATCTATCTTAGGAAGTCCATCTTCACCCATATGAATTGCATCAAATGGGCATGCCTTAACACAATCTCCAAATCCTAAACATCCTGTAGGACAACCCTTATATCCACCCTGAACCAGATTTGCAGCTTTACAGGTATCCACACCTTTATAAACATATTTCTCTTGAGCTATTCCTTTTCCTCCCTGACAAGTAAGAAAAGCTACACTTTTAACCATTGTTATATTTTCATCTACTCCTAAGATCTTAGCTATATTTTTAGCAACTTTTTCTCCCCCTACTACACAACCAGTATACGGAGCTCTTCCCTCTACAACTGCCTTTGCAAAACCCTCACAGCCAGGATAACCACAAGCACCACAATTAGCCCCTGGAAGCACATTTAAAATTTCAGTAATTCGAGGATCTACCTCTACCTTGAACTTTTCTCCTGCAATAGCAAGTCCTATTCCAAACAAGAGCCCTATAGCCCCTAATACTATTACTGAAATAAGTACTAATCCCATAAGTCTAATCCTCCTTAATGGGCTAATCCTTGAAATCCTAAGAAAATAAGAGCAAGAAGTCCAGCAGAAATGAAAACTATAGGATATCCTTTCCAAAACTCAGGTATTTCCGAATAAGATAATCTGTCTCTAATACTTGCAAGTAAAATTAAAGCAATTGTAAATCCCAAAGAGACTCCTAATGAATATACAATTGCTTCTATTAAGTTATGACCATAGTTTATATTCAAAAGAGTAACACCAAGAATAGCACAGTTAGTAGTTATCAATGGTAAGTATATTCCCATAGCCTTATATAAGCTCGATAAGAACTTTTTTATAACCATTTCCACTAACTGAACCAACACTGCAATAACAAGAATAAAAGAAATAGTTCTCAAGAATAATAAATTTAAAGGTACCAATATATAATAATAAATGAAAAAGGTAACCACTGAAGCCATCACCATAACAAAAGTAACAGCTGCACCCATACCTATTGAGGTCTCAATTTGAGTACTCATACCTACAAAGGGACATAAGGCTAAAAATCTCATAAAAACAATATTGTTTATTAAGGAGGCAGAAATAAAAAGCATAAAGAGTTTTCCAATTATATTCATAGTTATAATTACCTCCTACTTACTCTCTTCTCAAACCATTTTAGTAACCCTATTAGTAAGCCTATTCCCCAAAAAGCACCAGGGGGCATTGTAAATACTTTGGCTGGATCAAAACCACTAAATATTACTTTACCTAAAATAGTACCATTTCCCAAAAATTCCCTAATCAATCCAAGGGCTACTATAGCCCAGATATAACCTAAACTTATACCAATTCCGTCGGCAACAGATTCTAAAACACTATGCCTATATGCAAAAGCCTCTGCTCTTCCAATAATAATGCAATTCACCACAATTAAAGGTATGAATATACCTAACGCTTTATATAGTTCTGGGAAATATGCAGAGATAACTAAATCTACGATTGTAGTAAAAGTACCAATTACAATGATAAAAATAGGTATTCTTATCTCGTTTGGGGTTATAGGTCTTAGCAAAGAAACAAAAAGATTAGAAAAGATCATCACAAAAGAAAAAGCAAGACCCATTCCAATAGCGTTTTCCACACTGGTAGAAACAGCAAGCACTGAACACAAACCTATCATCAATATAAGAACAGGATTTTCTTTGAAAATACCATTTACTACATACTTAAAGAAATTTCTCATATTTTAACCCCCTTAAATTCTGTTATGTTTCAAAACCTCATTAATTGCTCTAACTACCGCAGAGGAAGAGATAGTTGCTCCAGAAACAGGCGTGATATTTTTTTTAGCCTCCAAATTTGGTTCTTTTTTCCCTATAAATTGTCCTAAAAAATTATCCTTAGTAACCTCTGTACCAAGTCCTGGAGTTTCCTGTTGAGATACCACTTTTACTTTTTCTATCACTCCCTTGTCATTCACTGCAACAAGTAGTACTATATCACTACTATATCCTTTAGTGCTTACCTCCCAAACTTTCCCTACCTCTTTTCCATCCCTCTTCCCTATGTATATTTCATTTATATTAACCAAAGGATCAATATTCTTTGGTTTATTTGACAAAGGTACAAACTCAATTGCTTCAGGGAGAAGCTCTTTGAGCAATAAATTTCTCTCTTTTGCTTTATTAAGCTCTATGACCTTTTGAGTATTCTCATAAGTATAGGCAAGAACACCTGCAGCTATGGCACATATGAGCATTAAAGTTAAACCATATCTCAAAATGTTTTTCATTTTTTCACCTCTCCAAATCTATGAGGCTTTACAAGATTATCAATCAAAGGAGTTAAAGCATTCATAACAAGAATTCCATAAGAGACACCTTCCGGATAAGCACCCCAAAATCTTATAACTATGGTAAACAACCCTGCTCCTATACCAAAGATCAATCTTCCCTTAGAAGTAAGAGGTGTAGTTACCCAATCAGTAGCCATAAAGAATGCTCCTAAGAAAAGTCCTCCAGAAAGTATTTGAAAAATCGGGTCTTTTCCTACTAAAAAAGACATGATAAACACTGTTAAAATAAAGGAAACTGGAATCTTCCAATCAATAATATTTTTATAGATCAGCCATAAACCACCTAAAAGCAAAAGAAGAATTGATGTTTCTCCAATACATCCTGCTCTATTTCCTATAAAAAGATCCCAATAACTTGGTAAAGAGTATCCTGTAAGTTTGAGTTTTTCTATAGCCAGAGGAGTTGCAGTAGAAAGGTTAGACATAAAGCCTAATCCGCCTATTGGTTTAACCCAGGAAGTCATAATCTGAGGATAAGAAGATAAAAGAAAAGCTCTTCCTACAAGAGCGGGATTTAAAAAGTTCTCTCCAATTCCCCCAAAGACCTGCTTAGCAAGTAAAATGGCAACACCCGTTCCAATAATAGGAATCCAAAAAGGTACATTAGGAGGTAAGATTAATGCTAACAAAAGTCCAGTTACTACAGCACTGTAGTCTTTAAGAATACTTAAAGGTTTTCTTCTAATATACAGAGCAAGAGCCTCCCACAGAACTGAAGAAACAACACTAACAAGTATTACTATAAGGGCATAAAACCCAAAAAAATATATACCTGCTAAAGTAGCAGGTAGAAGAGCAAGAATAACCTGTCTCATTGCATAGGAGGTATCTTCTGTTGTAAAAATATGAGGAGATGAGGAAACAATCAGTTTTTCATTTTCTAACTCCATAAATAGTTCTCCTCCTTTTACTTTCTTCTCCTTGCTAAGATGTCAGTTTTCCCTACCCTAATCCATTGAAGAAGAGGCCTTCTTGATGGACAAATGTAATTACAGGAACCACACTCAATACAATCTAAGATTCCTAACTCTTCCGCCTCAACTAATTTACCCTTCTTTACATATCTTGCCAATGTGGTTGGCATAAGTCCCATTGGACATACCTCAAGACACTTTCCACATCTTACACAAGGAATTGGATCATAATATTCAACTTTATCTTCGGGAAATACCACTACCCCAGAAGTACCCTTAACTATTGGCGTGTTTAAATCATATATTGCAACTCCCGTCATCGGTCCCCCAAACAAAATCTTACCAGGCTTACCTTTAAATCCTCCCACATATTCTATAAGCTTTATTACAGGTGTACCTATTAAAACTTCTAAATTTTTTGAAGAATTAACTCCCTCACCTGTTACCGTAACTCCCCTTGATATTAAAGGAAGACCTGTCCTAAAATGCTCAGCTATAGCCACTGCTGTTCCCACATTGTTTACCACAACCCCCACGTCCATTGGAAGCCCACCCGATGGAACCTCTCTTCCCAACACTGCCTTTATAAGGTGCTTTTCAGAACCCTGAGGATATTTAGTAGGTAAAGTAACTATTTCAATGTCACTGTCAGCATATTTCTTTAAAACTTCCACCGCATCTTTCTTATTATCCTCGATACCTATGATTCCTCTTTTCACTCCAAGCACATACATTAATATATGTAATCCCTCGATTATTAATTCTGGCTTTTCTAACATCAACCTATAGTCAATAGTTAGATAAGGCTCACATTCGGCACCATTTAAAATAACAGTGTCTATCTTCTTTTCAGGAGGAGGCGAAATTTTTACATGAGTAGGAAAAGCAGCTCCTCCAAGACCGACAATACCAGCTTCTCTAATCCTACTTTTAATCTCCTCAGGAGAAAGATTTTGCCAATTCACTGAAGGAGGAAGATCAGGATAAACTTCATCTTTTCCGTCAGGTTCTATCTCTATTCCTACCATTTGCTTACCCGTTGGATGAGGATAGAGTCCTATCCTCTTAACAGTGCCTGAGGTAGGAGCATGAATAGGAGCTGATACATAAGCTTGTTTGTCACCTATTTTTTGACCTTTATATACATAATCTTTTACCTTTACTAAAGGATCATTAGAGGCTCCTGTATGTTGCCAAGTAAAAATTATTAGTCTTTCAGGAAGAGGCAATTTAGAAATAGGACTATCTTTAGAAAGCTCTTTTTTCTCAGGAGGATGTACACCACCTTTAAAACTAAGTATCTTCATATAAACCTCCTACTCTACCTTACTTTAAGATTCTATATCTTTCCTGCAAAAATTCAACTTTTTTCTTAAGACTTTCTAATTTCTCTTTTTCTTTCTCCACAACCTCAGGTGGAGCTTTTTCTATAAAATCTTTATTAGATAAGCGCTTTTCTACTTTATCTATTAATAGATAAAGTTCCTCTAACTCCTTTTTTACTTTTTCTCTTTCTTTGCTTATGTCAATTAAGCCCTCTAAATTGACATAAAAATTCACATCTTCAACAATTTTATGAGCCACATGTTTTAGGTTTCTCTTCTCCAAAATAGTTGAAAGTTTCGCCTTAGCTAAGGTATAGAAATATCCAGAATATCCTTGAAGGAGAATTTCCTTATATTTATTGGGAGTAAGAAACTCTACATTAATAACTTCATTAGGTAATATATTAAATTCTGACCTTATTGCTCTTATGCTTCTTATAGATTCCATTATAAATTCCATATCTTTTTCAGCCTCTTCATCTATAAATAATTCATTTACTTCTGGCCATTTTGAAATCATAATGCTTTCATGAGTTGATGGTAATTTTTGCCATATCTCCTCAGTTATAAAAGGCATCACAGGATGCAAAAGTTGCATGCTCTCTTTTAATACCTTCCAAAGGATAACCTGAGCTATAAGTCTGCTTTCTGGATCTTCAGTATTAGAAAGCCTTGGTTTTGAAAGTTCGATGTACCAATCGCAAAATTCTGACCAGAAAAAGGTGTAAATCGTCTTGACATACTCACTAAATCTGAAATTTTCAAGATGATCAGTAACTTCATAAACTGTCTTTTGAAGTCTACTCAATATCCATTTGTCACTCAAAGATAAAGAATGTTTAGTAAGGTCTACCTCATTATAGTCTATATTAAAGTCCAAATTTGAAATTACAAACCTTGCTGCATTCCATATTTTATTTGTAAAGTTCTTCGTATTCTCAAAGTTTTCCTCATGGAAACGCAGATCTTGCATTTCAGTACATTGAATCGCAAGTCCAAACCTTGTCACATCAGCACCATATTTATTTATAAGCTCTAAGGGATCAACACCTGTCCCCTTAGATTTACTCATTCTCTTGCCTTCTCTTGTAAGAACTGTAGGATGCACATAAACATAATAAAAAGGTACCTCTTTCCTAAACTCAAGTCCCATCATAATCATTCTCGCAACCCATAGATTAATGATATCCCTTGCAGTACTTAAGACTGAAGTGGGATAAAAATAATTTAGATCTTCCGTATCTTCAGGCCATCCCAAAGTTCCAAGAGGCCAGAGTGCAGAGCTAAACCATGTATCTAACACATCCTCATCCTGCCTTAAGTTTTCGGACCCACATCTCTCACACTTCTCTGGTTTTTGCTCTTCTACATTAACATGACCACAGTTTTCACAGTACCAAGCTGGTATTCTATGTCCCCACCAAAGTTGTCTTGATAAGCACCAATCTTTTATATTATACATCCAATCAAAATAAACCTTTTTCCAACGATCAGGTATAAATTTAACTTCCCCTTTTTCTACTACTTCAATAGCAGGTTTTGCAAGATTTTCCATTCTCATAAACCATTGTTCTGAGATTAAAGGCTCAATGGGAGTTCCACATCTATCACAAGTAGCAAGATCATGTAAATAAGGCTCTTTTTTCAAAAGGTATCCCTCTTTTTCTAAATCTTCCTCAATCTTTTTCCTACACTCCAAAACACTTAATCCCTTATATTTTCCTGCATTTTCACTCATTATTCCATTTTCATCTATGACTGATATAAATTCTAAATTATGTTTCTTTCCAATCTCAAAGTCATCTATATCGTGAGCTGGTGTAACTTTTAAAGCTCCTGTACCAAAAGATGGATCCACAGTTTCATCAGCAATTATAGGAATTATTCTCCCTACAAGAGGTAACACCACTTTTTTACCTATTAAAGCCTTATATCTTTCGTCTTCAGGATTCACTGCTACAGCCGTATCTCCAAGCATAGTTTCAGGTCTTGCAGTAGCTATAACAATATACCCATCCTCTTGATATAAAGGATATTTTATATACCAAAGAAAAGAGTTTTCTTCCACATATCTTACCTCAAGATCAGAAAGAGCAGTCTTACAACGAGGACACCAATTAATAATTCTTTCCCCTTTATAAATATATCCTTTTTTATATAATTCCACAAAAGCTTTTATAACGGCTCTAGAATAGACCTCATCCATAGTGAATCTAAATCTCTTCCAATCACAAGAAACTCCAAGTTTTTTCAACTGCTCTACAATGGTATTGCCATAATTCTCCTTCCATTGCCATACCCTCTCTAAAAATTTCTCCCTACCAAGATCCCACCTTGTTTTGCCCTCTTTCAAAAGTTCCCTCTCTACCACCATTTGGGTTGCTATACCAGCATGGTCTGTTCCAGGTATCCATAAAGCATTAAATCCTTGCATTCTTCTCCATCTTATAAGAATATCCTGTATAGTAGCATTGAGAGCGTGTCCCATATGAAGAGATCCAGTTATATTAGGAGGAGGTAAGACAATAGAATAGTTTTTTTTACTTCTATCTACTTCAGCATGGAAATAATCCTTCTCAAGCCAATATTTATACCACTTTTCCTCCACCTCGTTAAAAGAATAAACCGATGGAATGTTTTCCTTCATTATCTACAATCCCCCTATCCAGCAAGCTTTTTTAATAAATCTTGAGAAATTTTATTACGATTATAAACTAATTCTGGAGTTACTGTAAATTTTTTAATACCAAGATTGGGAAGTTCATACATTAAATCTAACATCAGTTCTTCCATAACTGCTCTAAGTCCTCTTGCTCCTGTAGCCTTATCTATAGCTTCCTTTACTATAGCTTTTAAAGCTTCATCAGTAAAATTAATTTCTACACCCTCCATAGATAACAAAGCTTTATATTGCTTTACAAGGGCATTTTTAGGCTCAGTTAAAATTTTTAAAAGAGCCTCCTCACTTAAAGGCTCTAAGACAGCAACTACAGGAAATCTTCCTACAAACTCAGGGATCATCCCAAACTTAATGAGGTCTTCAGGTATAATATGATTTAATATTTGAGTTAATGACTTACGATTTTTAGGTTCTATTTGGGCCCCAAACCCAATATTTGATACATCTAATCTTTTTTCTACGATTTTTTCTATTCCTTCAAAAGATCCTCCAGCTATAAATAATATGTCCTTAGTATTTATTTGAATAAATTCTTGATAAGGATGCTTCCTTCCTCCTTGAGGAGGAACATTAGCAATAGTACCCTCTACTATTCTTAAAAGAGCTTGTTGAACTCCTTCTCCTGAAACATCTCTCGTTATTGATGGATTTTCAGATTTCCTTGAGATCTTATCAATCTCATCTATATAAACAATACCTTTTTCGGCTCTTTTAATATCCCAATCTGCATTTTGAATTAATCTCAGAAGAATATTTTCTACATCTTCACCAACATAACCAGCCTCGGTTAATGTAGTGGCGTCAGCTATAGCAAAGGGTACTTTAAGGAATTTTGCAAGAGTTTCTGCCAATAAGGTCTTTCCAACACCGGTAGGCCCAATAAGCAAAACATTACTTTTTTGTATTTCTACATCTTCTGTTATCTTTGATCTCATAAATATCCTTTTGTAATGATTATAAACAGCAACAGATAAGATCTTTTTCGCCCTTTCTTGTCCTATAACATACTGATCAAGGAAATTTTTTATCTCATGAGGCTTTGGTAAAACAAATTCTTGATTTTCCTCTTCTATTTCTTCACCATCCTCTTCTTCTATAATATCATAGGCTAACTTCACGCATTCATCACAAATGTATACTCCTGGACCTGCAATTAATTTTTTAACCTCTTTCTGAGTCCTTCCACAAAAGGAACAACGAATATTTTTATCGCTCATATTTTGTCTCCTATTCTTTCTTACTCTCTAAAACCTCGTCAACAATTCCATACTCTTTAGCCTCATAAGCAGACATGAAGAAATCTCTATCGGTATCTTTTTCAATCTTCTCTATGGGCTGACCAGTATGGTATGCTAAAATTTCATTTAAAACTCTCTTAATTTTTAAAATTTCTCGTGTATGAATTTCTATGTCAGCTGCAGGACCATATGCCCCTCCAAGGGGTTGATGAATCATTACTCTTGAATGGGGTAGTGCATATCGTTTACCTTTATCTCCTGCAGCAAGCAAAATTGCAGCCATACTAGCAGCTTGTCCTACACATACTGTAGCTACTTTAGGCTTTATATGTCTTATAGTGTCGTATATAGCAAGACCTGCAGAAACCTCTCCGCCAGGACTATTTATATAAAGGTATATGTCCTTTTCTGGATCTTCTGACTCTAAAAATAAAAGTTGAGCAACAATTAAATTTGCTACTTCATCATTAATAGTGGTACCTAAAAAGACTATTCTACTCTTTAAAAGACGAGAATATATATCATAGGCTCTTTCGCCCCTTGGTGTCTGCTCAATTACAATTGGAACTAACATTCTATCATTCCTCCTCTACAACATTTTCTTTTATTAAAAATTCTCTTACTTTTTCTCTAAGTAGATTTCTTTTTAATGTGTTTATTGTACCTTCCCTCTCTAATTCCCTTTTAATTTCTTTAAACTCTTTACCCTCATTTTCAGCAATCTCTTTTATAACATTATTAATTTCCTCATCGGAAATATTAATATTCTCAATTTCAGCAATCTTGTCAAGGATCATCTCTATTTTAATTCTTTTTCTTGCATCTTCAATTACATTGTTCACAAACTCATCCTTACTAATTCCCCTTTGAGAAAGATAATCTTCTAACTGTACTCCTTTTTTGTTAAGTTCGGTCAAGAATTCCCTTAAGATGTTTTCTGCAAGATAATGAACATAACTTAACGGAGGATCCAGCTCTGTGTTTTCTAATATTTTATCCAAAATCTGTGAAAAAAGTTTATCTTCCTCTAATTTTTCTCTTTCCTCTTTAATACTCTCTCTTACCTTCTCTCTAAATTCTTCTATAGAACTTGCATTTACTTTTTGGAGAAATATTTCCTGATCTGGTTTCTCATACCTCCAGATCTTCTTTACTTTCCACTTCAAAGGTAAACTTTGACCTGCAAGTTCCTTTTCATAAAAATCTTCAGGAAAAGATATCTCTATAACTTTCTCCTCTCCAGGCTTCATTCCAATTAATTTTTCTTCTAACTCTGGTAACATCTGCCCATTAAGGGTAAACCATAAAGGAGGAAGCTGACTACCATCCTCCCTCTCCCTTTCAAGATAAACCACATCTCCTTTTTCTATACTTCCTTCTTCCACAGTATTTAATTTACTAAGCTGAAGTTCAATCTGCTCTATAACCCTGTTAATTTCTTCCTCTGAGACCTCAACCTTTTCTTTTTTTAATCCAAATCCTTTATAATCTCCAAGTTTAAATTCAGGTGGCACTTCAATCACAAAAGAAAATTTTAAGTTCTCATTTTCCTTCCATTCCTGAGGCAGTAAGTCAAAATAAGGATCCTGAAGGGGTGTAAAATTCTCATTTTGAAGAATCATATTTAAAACTTCCCTTGCGACTATTCTTATTGCCTCATCTTCAAAAGCCTCAATTCCTAAATACCTTTCAAGAACAGGACGAGGGGTATAACCCTTCCTAAAACCAGGAACCTGATACCTTTTTACCAAACTTTTATACGCTCTTTCTAAACTTTCTTCTCTTTCCCTTGCATCTACTTCTACATTTACCTTAATTCTGCTACCCTGTAGTTTTTCTATATCATATTTGACACTTGATTCATTAATTGGCATTAATCTAACCTCCCTATAACAAAATAATACCTCAGATATGAATCTGAGGTCTCTAAATCTCTATATAAAATTTTGGAGCGGGAGACGGGATTTGAACCCGCGGCCTTCTCCTTGGCAAGGAGACGCTCTACCCCTGAGCTACTCCCGCACCTTAATTTTTCTTGTTGTTTGGTGCGAGGGGTGGGATTTGAACCCACACGGGAAATCCCACTAGATCCTAAGTCTAGCGCGTCTGCCATTCCGCCACCCTCGCACAACTGGTGAGCCGTGCAGGAGTCGAACCTGCAACCCCCTGATTAAGAGTCAGGTGCTCTGCCAGTTGAGCTAACGGCCCAAGAATGGCGCGCCCGGAGGGATTCGAACCCCCGACCCACGGATTAGAAGTCCGTTGCTCTATCCTACTGAGCTACGGGCGCTTTTTTCTATATTTGGGGTGAACGGCGGGATTTGAACCCGCGACCACTGGGGCCACAACCCAGCGCTCTGCCATACTGAGCTACGTTCACCATCTTTATCCCATATCTCAATTTCTGGCGCGCCCAGGAGGACTTGAACCCCCGACTTGCAGATTCGAAGTCTGCCGCTCTGTCCACCTGAGCTATGGGCGCGTGGCCCACTAATATTCTAACTATTTAAAATTTTGGAGCGGGAGACGGGATTTGAACCCGCGGCCCTCAGCTTGGAAGGCTGATGCTCTACCCCTGAGCTACTCCCGCTCTTTCATTTTTACCTGGTCGGGGCAGCTGGACTTGAACCAGCGACCTCCTGGTCCCAAACCAGGCGCGCTAAACCAACTGCGCCATGCCCCGATAGCTAAGATAATATTATAAAAAAATTTTTTTAAAGTCAAGAGATATCAATAATTTATCTATACTTCTAAAGAATAGAGCTCTGTCTTATCAGTTATATCAATAATTGCTATCTTATTATCTTGTAGTAGAGCTACAGTCTTATTAGGGGTCTTAGAAAGAGAGGGACTGCCTGGATTCAATATTATTCTATTATTCTCTTTCTTTAAAATAGGAGTATGTATATGTCCAAAGATCAAAATATCCACATTATATTTTTCTGCCATATCCCATAAATCTTCTTCCCTTTTATCTTCCCCATGGGTCACCAAGATCTTGAATGGTTCAAAATGAAGAAATACATATGGAGAAGCTATAGGATAGTTTAAAACCAATTGATCCACATCAGCATCACAATTTCCTTTAGCAATAAAAAAGGGTTTAGAATTATTTATCAGTTCAGCAAGTTTGGGAGGATTATATCCAGCAGGAAGAGGGTTTCTTGGGCCATGATAAAGGACATCTCCCGCATGAATTACATAATCACTCTTTTCCAGGAGTTCCTTTATGTATTCCCAAAAGGTAGTATCACCATGAGTGTCGCTCATCACTAAAATCCTCATAAATTCACCTCCCATACTGTAACCTTTCCCATAAATATTTAGGAAATCCCAGCATTTTCATATACTTTTGTAAGTTCTCCAAATTATATTCTACTCTATAAAATTCTATCACCTTTAATCTTGTATCATAAACTGCATAACTTGATTTCCAGTTACCATCTCTTGGCTGCCCAACACTCCCAGGATTTATCAAGTACTTATAACCTCTCTCTATTTTTAATTCACCTCCATTTACAAAGCTTACGTAATAAATTTCTTTATCCTTTTCAGAAAAAATAAAAACCCCTGTAAGATGAGTATGGCCAAAAAAGGCAATATTTTTGTTCATCAACTCAAAATTTGCAAAAACAGAATAATAATTAATCAGATACTCATCCAAAGGATCCCTCAAACTTCCATGAACAAGATAAGAATCTTCCAATTCTTTAATTTGAGGTAAATTCTTTAATTTCTCAATATTCTCTTTAGATATGTTTTCCTTAGTCCAATCAATAGCAAATCTGGCATATTCGTTGAAATCATCATATCCTCTCATTCCTACTGTAGCTGCATCATGATTGCCAATTACCTTATGCCTAAATTTTTTTAAATAATCCATACACTCGTTAGGAAAAGGCCCATATCCAACTATATCTCCAAGAAAGTATATTTCATCAACCTCTCTTTCGAGATTTTTATATACCTTTTCCAAAGCAGGAAGATTACTGTGTACATCTGATATTATACCAATCTTCATCTTCACTTAACCATTGACAAATCTCGTTCTAGGGGAGAAGTAAGATCAATATGTCCAGCAAGAGTTTCAACCACTGCTCCTCCAATAAGTATTTGAACTTTTTTGATTTCAGGAAATTCAGTCAATGTATCTACAATACTATAAATCGTTAAAATCTCTCCTAAGCTTCCGCCTGGATGATTTCTCTTAAACTCTTCCGAAAAATTAACATACGCTACTTCATCTTTTAAACTCACACTCAAAAGCCTTGTACCTTTAGGTATTGGGAAATGATCTTTATTACTATCTGATTCTTCAATTAGTTTTAAAATAACTTTTTTATAAAGATTATTTTTAAAAACCAACCTTTCCGCCAAACTTACTTCAATCTCAGAATCGGTTCTTCTTAAACTCTGATTATTAGAATCATAGGTATAGAGTACTACCTTGGTTTTAAAAGGAAAAAAGAACAATAAAAAAATAACAAATATTAACAAAAGACTAAACGAAATGCCAACTACTATCTTCTTCACTTTTTCTTACCTCATTACCCAAATATCTAAAAATTATCTTCTAATAGTATTACCTTTCTTAATTATACCATCAATAACCCTCAAGAACTCCTCGTTATTTCTTGTCTCCCTCAACATCCTCTTTAATCCCTCAATAGCTTCACCTTCTTCTTGTCCTATCAAGGTCCTTCTTAAGAACCAAATTTTCTTCAACTGGTCCTCTGGATACAGTAACTCTTCTTTTCTAGTACCAGATCTTGATATACTTATCGCTGGGAAAATTCTTCTATCAGCAAGTTTTCTGTCTAAAACCAGTTCCATATTTCCTGTTCCCTTGAACTCCTCAAAAATCACATCATCCATTCTACTACCAGTCTCTATTAAAGCAGTAGCAAGAATGGTTAAACTACCGCCCCCCTCAATATTACGTGCAGCCCCAAAAAATTCTTTTGCATGGTGCAATGCAGCAAGCTCAACTCCACCTGAAAGAGTTCTACCACTGGATGGTACAGCCCAGTTATAAGCTCTTGCGAGTCTTGTGATACTATCAAGCAGAATCACCACATGTTCTCCATATTCCACAAGTCTTTTTGCTCTTTCAAGAACAAGTTTTGCTACCTGTATATGCCTCTCAGGCGGTTCATCAAAAGTAGAACCAATAACTTCTCCCTGAACTGATCTTCTAAAGTCTGTTACTTCTTCTGGTCTTTCATCTATTAGAAGAATAAACAATTTTACTTCTTTATGATTTGCAGATATACCATTCGCTATTTTCTTAAGCAGTGTAGTTTTACCAGCTTTAGGAGGAGAAACAATTAATCCTCTTTGTCCTTTTCCTATAGGGGCAAGAAGATCTATTAATCTTGTGTCTACCTCATCAGGAGTGGTTTCAAGCTTTAATCTTTCAGTAGGATGGAAAGGAATTAAATCATCAAATTTGGGTCTTTGCCTTGAATGCATTAAGTCTCTTCCATTTACAGTATCAATTCTTAGAATAGCATACCATCTCTCATTTTCCTTCGGTGGACGAACCATTCCTCCAATCAGATCTCCATATCTTAGACCAAACTTCTTAATCTGAGAGGCTGATATATATACATCTTCATCACTTGGCTTAAAATTTTTCCTAATAAACCCATAGCCATCTTCTGTTATCTCTAAATAACCTTCCCTATATATGCATTCAAAGCCATCAATAATAACTTTATCCTTTTGCTCTTGCTTTTCCTCTTTCTCCTCCTTCTCTTCTTTTTTCTCTTCAATCTCTGGTCCTTTTATTCCAGCACCTTTTTCTATAGTAAGTAAAGAAGAAACCTCACTCTTAGGTGATTCTAAATCCACCTCTCCCTCCTCTAATTTCCTGCTAATTGCTTCAATCATTTCCTCCTTTGTCATACGATAATACCCAGGTATTTTTAGTTCTCTGGCAATTTCTACTAATTCTGCTCTGGTTTTGAGTACTAAATCCTCATAAGACATCCCTTTATTTAACCTCCTTTTTGGAAAAGATTTCTTAAAAGTTTTAATAAACAAACATATTTAGGAAGGTACAAATACAGTTATTGCTGAAAATTCATGATAGTATAAAACAATTATTTTAAAAAGTCAATTATAGTATATAATAAAATCATGGAGATTTTTATAGGTACTTCTGGGTGGAGCTATAGCTGGAATCCTAAAAGGGACTTAGGGTGGTATATAGAAAACACACCATTTAATGCTATCGAAGTAAATAGCAGTTTTTATCACTTTCCTCGAGAAAAAACCATTTTGAGATGGGTCAAATATGGAAATAAGTTAAGATTTGTAATAAAGGTACATAGATCTATAACTCATCTTTATAAGTTTAATGAGGATGCCAAAGAAAATTGGATAAGATTTTATAATCTCTTCAAAACCTTAGAACCCTTTATAGAACTTTATCTCTTTCAAATTCCTCCAAGTATGAGCTCAGAAAATATCTCAAAGTTAATAGACTTTCACAGATTCACTCAGCTAGGAGATAAATTTGCTTTTGAACCAAGAAGGGCTGATTGGTTTTATGAGAGCATTTTAGAAAAAATGAAAGAGAATAATATAACTTTTGTCTCAGTAAGTGCACCAAAACTCCCCGACAAAATTATTGTGACTACAAAAAAAGCCTATATAAGATTTCATGGAAAAGATAGATGGTATTCCTATAAATATAATGAGGATGAGTTAAGGGAATATGTTGAGAGAATAAAAAAATTAAACGCAGATAAAGTTTATATATTTTTCAACAACGATTACATGTTAGAAAATGGAATAGTTATGTATAAATTATTATCATCTTAGTTCATCAAGCAGTTTTTTATATTCCTTAGGAACCCGAGCTTTAATCTCCACAAAATTTTCTTTATAATTTTCCTCCTCAATGTACAATTTTCCCCTATATTTTTGAAACAAATTAAACTTATTATATGGAATGTTGATTTTATATCTTCTCACTCCCTTTAAAAGTTCATTAACAATTAGATCTTTAAGTTTTTCTATCCCTATTCCTTCCTTTGCTGAGATAAAAACTGAAGGTTTATAATCTAATTCCTGCTTTAAATATCTAACCTCTTCTTTACTTAAGAGATCAATTTTGTTGTATACTCTAATTATAGTTTTATCTTCTATACCCATATCCTCTAATATAGACTCCACCACCTCAATCTGTTTTCTAAAGTCTTTGTCTGATATATCTATTACATGCAATATGAGATCCACGTAGTATATTTCCTCAAGAGTTGCTCTAAAAGCAGTTAATAGCTCTTCAGGCAAGTTTCTTATAAATCCCACAGTGTCAGATATCAAAACTTCCCAATTATTTTTAAAATTAACCTTTCTTACTGTAGGATCTAAAGTAGCAAAAAGTAAATCTTCAGCCCTGACATTTGCTCCTGTCAATAGATTAAATAATGTTGACTTTCCTGCATTAGTATAACCTACAAGAGCTATCTGAGGAAGATTTAATCGTTGTTTTCTCTGGACCTCTCGTTCTCTTTTTATCTCTTCAAGTTCCTTTTTGAGAGTATGTATTCTTTTTCTTATTTTTCTTCTATCAATCTCAAGCTTAGTCTCTCCTGGACCTCTTGTACCTATTCCTCCTCCAAGTCTTGAGAGAGTCTCCCCTCTTCCCGTAAGCCTAGGAAGCAAATATTCCAATTGGGCAAGCTCAACCTGGATTTTACCTTCTTTGGTTCTTGCATGCTGAGCAAAAATATCAAGGATTAACATAGTTCTATCTACTATCCTCGCAGGTATCTCTTTTTCTATGTTCCTAAGTTGAACAGGACTCAGGTCATTGTTAAATATAACTAAGTCAGCTCTTTGTTCCATTACCAAATATTTCAATTCTTCTAATTTGCCACTTCTCAAAAAGGAGGCAGGATCAGGCTCTCCTCCAAAAAGTAATACATTCTGTACTTTTACACCAGCAGTTTTAGAGAGTAGTTTAAGTTCCTCTAATTCTTCTAAATCGCTTATTTTAGCAACAAGGATGGCTTTTTCGATTTCCAATCATCCCTCCCAAAAAATTCTTTAACTCTTTTCAATGCCTCTATTAATCGATCCTCACTTATAGTTGTAGAAATTCTTATATATCCTTCTCCATAATCACCATAACCAATTCCAGGTACCACCAGCACTCCAATCTCCTCCAAGAGAAACGCTGCAAAATCTGTAGAAGTGAATCCTTCTGGAACAGGTACCCATACATAAAAAGTACCCTTGGGAGGTAATATCTCAACTCCCATACCTTTGAAGGCATCAAGTACCATGTCCCTTCTTCTTTGATAAATTTTCACACTTTCTTTTGAAAAATCTCTTAAATTATTTAAAGCCTCAATAGCAGCATATTGGATTGCTTGAAAAACCCCTGAATCCACATTGGTTTTCACTGTTGAGAGTACAGAGATCAAATCTGCATTTCCCACTGCATAGCCTATTCTCCACCCAGTCATATTAAAAGTCTTTGACAAAGAGTTAAATTCTATAGCAATATCCTTAGCACCATCAATTTCAAGAATAGAAGGAGCCACAAAGCCGTCAAAAGTTATTTCTGAATAGGCATTATCATATAAAATAATAATATCGTATTCTTTGGCAAATTTTACAGCTTCTTCTAATCCTTTTTTGTCTATAACTGCACCCGTGGGATTACTAGGATAGTTCAAAAACATAACTTTAGCTTTTTTAGCAATCTCGGTCGGAATATCTTCCCACTTTGGAAGAAATTTATTCTCAATTTTAAGGGGAATAGAATAAGGTTCTCCTTCAGCAAGAAGAGTAGAAATTCTGTACACAGGATATCCAGGATCTGGACACAGAACTATATCTCCTCTATCCACAAGGCCCCATATCATATGTACTAATCCTTCTTTGGATCCTATAAGAGACAATACTTCCTTTTTAGGATCAAGATCTACGTTAAATCTATATTTATACCAGTTTGCTACCGCCTGACGATACTCCAAAAGGCCTTCGTAGGATGGATATCTATGATTAGCAGGATTTAAGGCTTCCTCACATAATTTTTGTACTATAGGCATCGGTGTAGGCTGATCAGGATCACCAATCCCAAGACTAATCACATCTATACCTCTATTTATAGCCTCTTCTTTTAGCTGATCTATACGGGCAAATAGATAAGGAGGAAGATTTTCAATTCTTTTTGCCTTTTTAATCATTAAAATAATTCACTCCTTCCCGATTTTGATATTTATAACCTTGGTTCTCCCAATCATTTATTATGGTATTATAAACTAATTTAGCAAGTTGTGAAAGAGAATATTGAGAGACATCAAACCAATGAATATCTTTGTATTTTTTGAACCATGTATATTGCCTCTTTACAAACTCCTTGGTTCTCTTCTTTATAAGATTTATACTCTCCTCAAGAGTAAGTTCTCCTCTTAAATACCTTAATATCTCTTTATATCCTATTCCTTGCATAGAGACAAAATTTTCGTTGATACCTTTCAAGTAAAGATTTCTAACCTCATCAACCAACCCTTGCTCAATCATTTTATCAACTCTTTCTTCTAAAATCCTATAGTGTAAATCTCTCGGCATATAAAGACCTATCTTAGAAATGTAAAATCTATCTTCTTTTTTCTCACCAGCGAGCTCACTTATTGGTTTCCCTACTTTATAATAGACTTCAAGAGCTCTAATTATTCTTTTTAAATCCCTTGGATGAATTTTAGATGCAGTTTTTGGATCTATTTTTTTTAATTCTTCATATAATTTATATTCTCCTTCTTTTTCTGCAAGTTCTTTCATTTTCCTTCTAAATTCAAGATCAGGAGGAACGTGAGGAATAGAAAATTCTCCAAATAGTACTTTATAATAAAGAGGTGTGCCCCCCACAAGGAGAGGAAATCTTCTTCTCGCATATATTTCTTCTATAACTTTTAGGGCCCTCTCTCTGAATTCTGCCACCGTGAAGAAATAATCTGGAAGAACAATATCTATTAAATGATGAGGAACTTTTTCTCTATCTTCTAAGGAAGGTTTTGCAGTTCCAATATCCATTCCTTGATAAATTTGCATGGAGTCTACAGAAACAATTTCCACAGGAAGATATTTAGCAAGCTCAAGAGAAAGCTTAGTTTTTCCAGTTCCTGTTGGCCCAAGAATAACCGCTAATGGTATCTTCATCTTCTATGGAAGTACCTCTCTAACTCTTCCTTACTAATTTCCCATATGTAAGGTCTTCCATGAGGACAAGTTAAAGGAATCTTTCTTTCAAATATTAAGTTTATTAACACTTCCATCTCTTCTCTTACAAGAATATTTCCACTCCTTATAGCACTATGACATGCCATACTCTTAATTATTTTGTCTTCCAACTTAGAGAGATCTTTCTCACTTATATCAGATATTATCTCTCGAAAGAGGTTTTCTATAGACTTAGAATCAAATTTCAAAAACTCGTAAGGTACTCTTATAATTCTTATATGATAAGGCCCAAAATCTTCCCATGAGAAAGCAAACTTTTCCAGCAGATCTTTGTGCTTATTTAATAATTCTTTTTCTTCTTCCGAAACCTCAATAACTAAGGGGAAAAGGATCTCTACATTTTGAAGGTACCCTAAACTTAACTCTTTCTTCAACTCTTCGTATCTAATTCTCTCATGAGCTGCATGCTGGTCTATTATATAAACCCTATCCTTTGTCTCCACAATTATATAATTGTCAAATATTTGTCCTACAATCCTAAATCCTGACTTTAAAGAGATGTATTCACTTATATCCTCAGAGAGTTTATTTTCTGACTTATGCTCAAATTCCATGGGCAAAGAAAGAAGCTCTTTTTCTGTTTTTATCCCAACATGATTCTTATGTTCTTTGCCCTCTAATGCTTTTACCCCACTAAAAAATCTTTTATCTTCACTATCCAATGCCTCTTTTATAGCTTTCGACACGAATTCGTATACTTCTTTTTCTTTTTCAAACTTTATTTCTCTTTTTGTAGGATGCACATTAACATCAACCTCATGGTATGGAAGGGTTAAGAAAACTATAGAAAAAGGAAAATAACCCTCAAGAAGTCTATTTTTATATCCTTCTTTTATAGCTTGAAGAATAATATTATTTCTAACCCACCTTCTATTTACATAAAAATAATCCTGAGACTTTAAAGAAATAAGCTTTCCAGGCTTACTTATAAATCCCTCTATAATGTAATTTCCTTCTTTTCTTTGTAAAAATATTAAATTGTTATGAATCTCTATATCAAAAAGTAGTGAAACTACATCTTCTAACTTACCGTTTCCCGATGTTATAAATTTATTTTTTCCATCTTGAATAAGTTGAAAAGAGATCTCAGGATAGGCCATAGCAATTCTTTTTACGAAATCCACAATTAAATTTGTCTCAGTGGTTTTACTTTTTAAAAACTTTCTCCTTGCAGGCACATTATAGAAAAGATCAAAAACTTTAATTACCGTCCCTTTTGAACCTTGCCAAAGATTTATTTCCTGAATGACTCCTCCTTCAACTTTTATAAAAACTCCATCCTCTGTTTCAGTCTTTGATCTTACCTCCACTTTAGATACACTTGCTATACTTGCAAGGGCTTCTCCTCTAAAACCAAGGGTTTTTATATTATATAGATCTTCTTCTGTCTTAATTTTGCTTGTAGCAAACCTATTCAAGGCAAGAATAGCATCTTCTTTTGTCATTCCCTCACCATCGTCTATAACTGATATCAAGGTCTCTCCACCATTTATAAATTCCACAGTAATCCTTTTAGCTCCTGCATCAATAGAGTTTTCAACAAGTTCCTTAACCACAGATACAGGTCTTTCTATTACTTCTCCTGCAGCTATCTTATTTCTTATTTCTTCAGGCAATAAGATTACTTTTCCCATGATTTACTTTATAAGTTCCTTCCATTCATGGATTTTTAAAAGAGCCTGGATTGGAGTAAGCTCATTAGTATTTAAAGATAGAATTTCATTTTTTAATTTTTCAAGCTTAGAATCAGTAATCTCTGAGAACAGCGGAAGTTGTATAATTTCTTTCTTCTTAATTTCCCTTCCCTTTTCAAGTTCAAACAAAATCTTTTCTGCTCTCTCAATGACCTCTTTCGGTAGGTCTGCAAGTTGAGCTACGTAGATTCCATAGCTTTTATCAGCTGGTTTTTCCGCTATTTTGTGTAAAAAGATTATGTCTTTACCTTTTTCCTGTACTGCTACGCTAAGATTTTTAAGATGTTTTAGCTCTTTTTCAAGCTCTGTAAGTTCATGATAGTGAGTAGCAAAAAGAGTTTTAGCCTTTATTTTGTTATGGATATACTCCACTATAGCCCATGCAATACTTATTCCATCGTAGGTGCTGGTTCCTCTACCCACTTCATCAAGAATTATTAAACTTCTTTCTGTAGCATGAGAAAGTATGTTTCCAACCTCCTTCATCTCCACAAGGAAAGTGCTTTCCCCAGAGGATATATCATCCCATGCTCCTATTCTTGTAAAGATCCTGTCTACCACTCCAATTTTTGCCTCTTTGGCCGGAATAAAAGAGCCCATTTGAGCAAGGATAATGATTAAAGCAATCTGTCTTATATAGGTGGACTTTCCAGCCATATTAGGTCCTGTTATTAGATCAATAAACTTGTCTTTGTTAAGATAAGCATCGTTAGGTACAAAAGTTCCTGGAGGAAGCATTCTTTCAATTACTGGATGTCTTCCCTCTCTTATTATTACCTCATAATCATTAGTAATTTGAGGACACACATAATTATACTCCCTTGCTGCCTTAGCAAGAGATATATACACATCAATCTCCGCGATGGTCTGAGCAAAAGTGGTAATGTCCTTAGAATGTTTAATAACCTTCTTTCTTAGATTTTGAAAGAGTTCTTCTTCTATTTTTTTAATATTATCCTCCGCATGAAGGATTTTATTCTCCCACTCTTTTAACTCTGGCGTAATAAATCTTTCTGCATTGACTAGGGTCTGCTTTCTTATATAATCCGAAGGAACCAAATTTAAATTCGCCTTTGTTACCTCTATGTAATAGCCAAAAACTTGATTATATCCAATCTTGAGAGATTTTATACCCGTTCTTTCTCTTTCTCGGTTCTCAAGGTTAATTAGCCAATCTTTACTTTCTCTTAGAAGTTTCCTCAGCTCATCAAGATTTGGATCATAACCATCTTTTATATATCCTCCATCTTTGATATGAGAAGGAGGACTTTCTACAAGAGCTCTATCAAGCTCTTCGTATAAAGGTTCAAGATTAGGTAAGTTTTCTTTCAGCTCCTTCAATCTGTTGGACTCTGCTTTTTCAAGGGACTTTCTCAATAAGGGTAAAAAAGATAAAGCTTGTCTTAGATATATTAATTCCTTTGGAGTCGCAGTATTATAATTTATTCTTGAGTTTATCCTCTCAAGATCTGGCATCTCTTTTAGTATCTCTTCCATTTCTCTTCTCCAAGGATCCTTGTCTAAGAACTCCTTTATAGCTTCTTGCCTCTTTTTTATGGCATTCACATTTAAAAGAGGTTGCAAGAGCCATTTTTTTAGAAGTCTTGCTCCCATGGAAGTCAAAGTCTTATCAAGTACCCATATTAGACTTCCTCTTCTTTGTCCTTCTCTTACTGTCTCAAGAAGCTCTAAATGTTTTATTGCAGTACTATCAAGGATCAAATATTGCTGAGGTTTATAAAATTCTACCCTCTCAATGTGGGTAGGAATAGTAAACATTACTTCTTTTATGTAGCTTAAAACCCCATTTATAGACTTCTCAGCAAGAGGATAGTTCTCTTCTGGTTCAGAATAACTAATTTGATGATCTGAAGGTTCAAAATAACTATCTTCTAAAAGAGTAATTTTGGGATCTACCTCTCTTTTTAGATCACTTAATAACTCTGAGAGAAGATCTTTTAATGAAAAGGGTAATATTATCTCCTTAGGCTTTAACCTAACCAATTCAGAATAAATTATTTCCTCTGCATCCTCTCCTCTCCATTCAGTAGCAAAAAACTCCCCCGTAGAGACATCAATAGTAGCAAGAGCTAAATATTCTCTATTCAAAGCATAAATTGAAGAAAGGAAATTGTTGTTTTTATCCTCAAGTAATGTATCCTCTACTAAAGTCCCTGGTGTAATGACTCTTACTACTTCTCTTCTCACAAGACCTTTTGCTAATGCTGGATCTTCGACTTGTTCGCAAATTGCCACCTTATACTTCTTTTGTACTAATTTAGACAAATAGCTATCCAAGGAATGATAGGGAACCCCAGCCATAGGGATTCTTTTGCCCTTACCAATCTCTTTGGAAGTTAACACAATATCAAGCTCTTGAGAGATTATCTTTGCATCTTCTTCAAAAGCCTCATAAAAATCTCCCAACCTAAAAAGAAGAATAGCGTCGGAAAATTGATCTTTTATGGACTTATATTGCCTATATAAAGGAGTCATATTCTCCATATTACAGGTCAACCTCTCTTATAGCTTCTCCCTTTAATGACCAAAGTCTCGCTTCGATGATTCTAACAAGCAAAAACTTGCCTATTAATTTTCTATCTGCCTCAAAAAACACCAATCTGTAATTTTCTGTTCTCCCAGAAAGTTCCTTAGGATTTTTAGGATTAACCCCCTCAGCGAGTACCAATTCTTCCTTCCCTATCATAGAAAGATTTCTCTCATATATGATTTTTCTTTGCAAATTTTCAAGTTCATCAAACCACTTCTTTTTAGTTTCATAAGGGACAGGATCATCATAACTTGCAGCAGGAGTTCCAGGTCTTTTTGAATATATAGCAAGGTTTACTGTATCAAATTTTATCTCCTCTAAAGCTCTCCTTGTAGCAAGAAAATCCTCCTCTTCCTCACCTGGAAATCCCACAATAATATCCGTAGAGAAAGAAGCTCTAGGAATCTTAGCTCTTATTTTCTCAATTAAAGCCTTATATTCGTTGTAAGTATATCCTCTTCCCATTCTTCTCAAAATCCTATCAGACCCTGCCTGTAGAGGAAGATGCCAATGAGGACATATCTTTGGATGAGTTGCAACTACATTAATTAGTTTGTCTGAAACATCCCTTGGGTGAGAAGTTAGAAATCTTATCCTTTTAATACCTGGAATTTTATGAATCTCTACAAGCAAATCAGCAAGATCCACATTTCCAAGATCTTTACCATAGGAATCCACATTTTGCCCAAGTAATGTAACCTCGACTACACCTTGATTTGCTAAGTGTTCTATTTCTTTTATTATCTCTTGAGGATCTCTACTCTTTTCTTTCCCACGCAAATAGGGAACAATACAATAAGTACAAAAATTATTGCATCCATAAATTATAGGTATCCATGCCTGGAATTTATTTTCCCGCCTTATAATTCTAAAATCTACTTCTTCAGGCTTTGGATTATCTTCTGCAAGTACAATCTTTTTATTATTATCATTTAAACTCTCCAAAACCTTAGGAAGTTCTGTAAACTTATAACTTCCAAGCACAAAATCTACATGAGGAAATTTTTCAATAAGTTCCTCTTTCATCCTTTGAGCCATACAACCAAATATACCTATCAAAAGTTTCTGATTCTTCTTCTTTAACTTTCTCAACTCCCCAAGCTTTCCAAATACCTTTTCTTCCGCCCTTTCTCTTACAGAGCATGTATTTAATAAAATAAGGTCCGCTTCCTCCATCTTTTCCGATGGAATATACCCAAGACTCTCAAGAATTCCTGCTACTTTTTCTGAGTCTGACTTATTCATCTGACAACCATAAGTAATAATGTGATATTTAGGCATCTTCTTCTCCCTTTGGAAATCTTATTTTCACACTTAAACTGTCTAATTTTCTTTCTATATCAATTTTACCTTTTATTTCTTCGGTGAGCATCTGTATCAGTTGAAATCCTAAACTACCTTTAGTAAAGGATATATCAAAAGAAACATTTTTATCCTTTAAGACTTTATTTTCTACTATCATTATTATATCCTGATTTTCCTGGTAAAGGTGTAAATTAATCTCAGTTTCTACATCTTCGTAAGCTCCATGCTTTGTTGCATTTTGTAAAAGTTCATTCATGATTAAGCTTACTGAAGTGGCTTTTTTTGAGGATAAGAAGACACTCTTTCTATTTTTATAAAAATTAAACTTACATGGAAGATGCTCATAAGTCTGCTTAAAAGCATTAAGAAGTTTTTCAGCAACTTCAACTATATCTACTCTATCTTCTTCAAATTTTGAGAGAGATTCATGCACATAGGCAATACTATTTATTCTGTTTATACTTTCCTGGAGTGCTAATTTTGCACTTTCAGATTCAAGTCTTCTTATCTGAATTCTAAGAAGACTTGCGATAGTTTGAAGATTATTTTTTACTCTGTGATGTATTTCCTTTATCAACACTGATTTAAACTTTAACTCCCTTTCTTTCTGCTTAAGTTCTGTAGTCTCCTTTATTACATAAAACACCCTCCATAAATTTTGATCACCCTTTGTTAAAGGAAAAATCCTTCTATAGAAACTTCTTGTCTCATCATTATACTCTTCATAGGTCTCTTCTCCATACACCCTTATTATTCCAGTCTCAGTGTAAGTTTCTATATATTTATAGAAGAAGGAATCTTTTATCTTTCTTCCCCATATATTTCCTACCTCTCCTAAAGTTCTAAAGAGTCTGACTGCAGACATATTTGCAAAAAGAACAATTCCATCTCTATCCAAAATCATAATTCCTTCTCCTTCAGTCAATGGTTCATTATATCCTTTCCAGTTTAGTTTAAACTTTATGAGATTTTTAATTAACCATTGAGAGGTTTCTTTATAACTTCGCGCATTGTAGGGAAATTCACTATGAACAAGCAAATTCCTCTGTACCTTCAAAATTCCAATTAAATTATTATCCTTCTTAATGGGATAAATTTCTTCTTCTACTGGAAATCCGCCAATTACAATACCATTTTTAACTAATTTTTGCTTTCCTGTATTTATAACTTCAAATAGATTAGGGTCATCTTCAAAAAATATCAATTTCCCTACTTCTTGTCTTAAAGAAAGAGGAGGCACTATCTTAGGATGAGCCTCAGCAATTAAAATGACAGCAGAAAGGTCTGTTATAGGTTGATAAAGATAAATATCAGCACTTAACAAATCTGAGATCAAAGATAGATAAGGAACATAATCCTTAAGTTCTTCCAAAAGGTATGTGGTTTCTTTCTTTATTCTGGTCATTATTTTCTAAGCTCTTCTAACTTCTCTAATGCTTCCTGAGTCTTATCTTTACTTCTCAAAACTATTAATATGGTATCGTCTCCCGCAACACTTCCTACAAAATAGTCATAAACGTTTAAAAAATTATCCAGGAGAAATGCCACTGCCTGTGCATTTCCAGGAATAGTTTTAACCAGTATTAAATTTTCTGCAAAATCTATATTTACTACTACCCTATGGAAAAGATCTTTAAGAGAGGCAACATTTATAGCATTTTCTGGAATAATATATCTTTTGCCAAGATCCGAACTTTGCCTTATTACTCCCAACTCCTTAAGATCCCTTGATAGAGTAGCTTGTACCACATAAATTCCTTCCTCTCTTAAAGCTTCCATTAATTCTTTTTGGCTACTTATATTTCTTTTTTTAAGTATTTCTTTTATTTTTTCTAATCTTTCTTTTTTATTCAACTTTCCCTATTTCCCCTTTTAGCACAATCTTCGCAAATTCCATATATGGTTAGATGATATTCTATATCTTTAAAATGAGTTTTCTCCTCTATTTCTTTAATCATTTGATCACTTTTAAAAAGTGACACATCCAAATCTTCTACCTTTCCACAAATCTTACAAATCAAGTGATGATGAAAATCAGTTTTTGCATCATACCTTGCAATGGCATTAGCATCATAAAACTTTAAAGCCTTTCCTTCTTTTACTAGAAGCTCTAACGTTCTATATACAGTACCAATACTTACCTTAGCCTTCTTATCCTGTGCTCTTCTAAAAACCGTAAGAGCATCAGGATGATCCATACTATTTAAAAGAATCTCCATTATCAATCTTCTTTGCCTTGTTTCTCTTTGCATTTCTCTTTTTCTCCCTTCTATTTAATAAGAGTTTAATTTAAAATTATTCTTTTGTCAAAATAATTATACTTTTGTGATATAATACTTTAGCAATAAAATCAATAGGAAAAGGAAATTTTTTATGAAAAAATATTTTATTAAAGCAAAAAAAATTTATACCTTTGATCATCAGAAGTCCATCTATGACACTTTACTCATTGAGAATAATAAAATTTCTGATTTAGGAAACAACTTAATTCCTAAGGATACAGATATACCCATAATAGATCTATCTGATTACATCATCCTTCCCGGCTTTATAGACTCCCATGTCCACTTAACATCCACCGCTATCAACGAAATTTTGATCGATCTGAGTAATTTCACCTCAATAAAAGAGATAGTAAAAGCCTTAGAAGCCTTAAGAGACTCTCTTCCAGAAGGTGATTGGATAGTAGCAAAGGAATTTGATCCTGTTAATTTAGAAGAGAAAAGAAATATTACCCAAGAAGAACTGGATAAAAACTTTCCCAAACATCCCGTTTTAATCATAAGAAAGGATTCTCACTCAAGTATAATCAACTCTTTAGGAATGAAACTTTTAGATGTGGAGATTTTTCCTGAAAACGGCTTAATTAAGGAAAGAGACCACCAAATTGCAATAGGAAAAGTATACCAAAATATTGATCCATCTCTTTTGGTAAAAGGTTTAATAAAAACTCTGAAGAAAGCAGCAGAAAAAGGAATAACCACTATTCATGCCCTTGAAGGAGGTTACACTTCTCCTCCTAATTCTCCACAACTGCTTTTAGGTTTAAGTCAGTATTTCCCTATAGATGTGATCATTTATTATCAGACTACCTCTATAAAAAAGGTAAAAGAATTGGGACTAAGAAGAATAGGAGGCTGTCTTTTGGTAGATGGATCCATAAGTACATTAACTGCTGCTGTCTCTGAGCCCTATTTACCTAATCAAGGTTATGGAGTTCTTTTTTGGGACATGGAAACTCTTTCCAATTTTATAAGAACAGCCCATAAAGAGGATTTACAGATCGCCTTTCATGCAGTAGGGGATAGAGGAATTGATCTTCTTGTGAGAGCCTATCAAAAAGTGCTTAAGGAAATACCAAAAGAAGATCACAGACATCGCATAGAACATTTTGAACTCCCAAATAAAGAACATATAAAACTTGCATCTCAATTAAACTTAACGCTATCTCTCCAGCCAAGCTTCTTATATTTCTGGGGAGGGGAAGGAAAACTTTATGAACAACTTCTTGGAAAAGAAAGGGCAAAAAGAATCATTCCTTTAAGAAGCATCTTAAAAGAAGAGATAACTGCAGGAGGAGGATCAGATAGTTCTGTAACACCTATGGATCCTTTTTTAGGAATTTATTCCGCCATAAATCATCCTAATGAAGAAGAGAGAATAACCTTAGAAGAAGCGATAAAAATGTTCACTTACAATGGTGCTTATATAGGATTTATTGAAAAAGAAAAGGGGTCTATTGAGAGAAATAAAGATGCAGATTTAGTTATTTTAGAGAAAAATCCCTTTGAGTTTCGAGAAAAAGAAGAGATATTAAATATTAAAATTGTAGCCACAATCTCAAGAGGAAGATTTGTCTATAAAGATACAAATTTAGTTACGAACCTCTGATATATCGGATAAAAGAGCCATTCTCTTAAGAATTTCTTGTCCTACCAATAATCCCGATGCGGAAGCTTGCATAAGTCCTCTTGTAATTCCAGCTCCATCTCCAATAGCAAATAAGTTTTTGATTTCTGTTTCAAGAGAGGAATTAAGCTTTACCCTTGCAGAATAAAATTTGACCTCTACACCATACAGCAAAGTGTGCCTTGAATATATTCCCGGAGTTACCTTATCCAAAGCTTGGATCATCTCAATAATGTCTACTAAATATCTATAAGGCAGTACTAAACTTAAATCCCCAGGTACAGCATCCTTTAACGTAGGAACAACCATACCTTTTTGCAATCTATCCCATGTAGATCTTCTCCCAGCTAGAAGATCTCCAAGTCTTTGAAGTATTACTCCATTACTCAAAAGATTGGCAAGACTTCCTATGGCCCTTCCATAAGCAATAGGATCTCTAAAAGGCTCAGTAAAGTTCTTAGATACTAATATAGCGAAATTGGTATTCTCAGTCTTCTTCTCAGCAAAACTATGCCCATTTACTGAAATTATCCCTTCATTCTGTTCCATTACTACCTCTCCATAAGGGTTCATACAAAAGGTTCTTACTTTGTCATCAAAAGTTTTTGTATAGTATATGAACTTAGCCTCATAAAGCTCATCAGTTAATTCCTTCATTACTGCAGCTGGAATTTCAACTCTCACTCCAATATCCACAGGATTTATTACCCAAGAAAGACCGATCCTTTGTCCCTCTCCAGAAAACCACTTTGCTCCCTCTCTTCCAGGTCCCACTATTACGTAATCGGCATAATAAATCTTTCCATCCTCAAGCTCTACACCTTTAACCTTTCCATTTTCTACAAGGATTTTGGAAACCTGCTTACCCAAAATAATATCTATCTTATCTTTTAAGTATTCATACATGTTAAGAAGAATAGGCGCACATTTTTCCGTACCAAGATGTCTCACAGCAAAGTAAACCAATCTTAAATCAGCAGCAATAGCTTTCCTCTGAAAGTAAGCAAATTTTTCAGGATCAGGCTTTATAACAGGTTGATCTGCACCAAACTCAGTATAGATATTATTAACTTCTTCCATCAACTTTAAAAGCTTTTCTTCCCCAATATAATCCTTTAGCCATCCACCTACTTCCGTAGAGAAGGTTAACTTTCCATCACTAAAAGCTCCAGCTCCACCCCAACCCGAAACAATATTACAACGAGGACAACGTACACATCCTTGCCTATTAACAATGGCAGGACATACCCTCTTGCTTGTAAGCTCTCCTTTTTCTACAAGCAAAATTTTGAGGGGTTTTTTACCCCTCACTAAGGATATAGCACTAAATATCCCTGCTGGACCACCGCCAATTATGATTACATCATATCTCATGACGGATATAAATTCTCCTGTGATAGTCTTGGCAGATATTCAACTCCTTCTTTTAATCTTACTCTTCCTGCTTTAACCAGCTTGACCAACTCCGGTATAATTTTACCTCTTTCTTCTTCAATTTCCAAGAGGATTTTTTCCATATTCATCTTTCCATCCATAATCCTTAGCATTTTCTGCACTGCAGGATCATTAGAACTTACATTTCCAACCTTTTCGGGAACCACATGTTGTAAATTTACAAGATCCTTTAAAGCTATTCTTCCTTCTTCTAAACTATTTAAGACCACATCAATAGCAAGCAAAGTCCCTAAGCCACTTATTCTTGCTATAGTTGCAAAATCTCTTCTACCATCAATATTAGATAAAATAAATCTTTCCTTTTCTTCTGGGGTCATACTTTCAGGATCTTTTCTTAAAAGTAGTACTTGTACTGAGGATGGGATAGCACGTGATGGATCTGGAAAAAAGGGCACACAAGTTAATGATCCTAATTTTTTCCTTTTTTCATGCCACTCGTCCATAATTCTCGCAGCCTCAAGGATCAATGCCTCAGAAGACATACTTATCGCAACAGAAATATTAGATACGTCTTCATCTACAAACTCAAAATTCCCCTCTTCCCAAGTAAAAAGCTCTAAAAAGCCTGGCATCCCTTTCAACTTTCCAACCTCTGAATTAATTACTTTCCCCTCTTTCAGATAAAGAATACCCTTTTTAAAGGGTTTAGTGATAATAAGCCTTCCTGTGGAAAACTTACCTGAGAGTATTTGGAGCAGAGATACGAGATCAAACTCCTTTAAATTTCCTGTTAATGGCATAAACCCTCTCCCCTCAAATTTCTTGGTGCGCCCAGGAGGACTTGAACCTCCAACCTACGGATTCGTAGTCCGCCGCTCTATCCTGTTGAGCTATGGGCGCACTCTTTATGAGATTATATCTTGTTTTTTAGACTTAAGTCAAATTATAAGAAAATTAAGTAATATTAGAAAAGAGACTGTAAATCTTTCAAAAGTTCACTTATCTCACTTTCTGCATTTTCCCCACCTATGATACACTTCTTAGCGTATTCCTCAACTATTAATATACCAACTCTTTTCAAGGCAGATCTTACTGCGGCAATTTGAGAAATTATCTCTTTACAATCCCTCTCCTCCTCTATCATTCTTTGAAGCCCTCTTACTTGTCCTTCAATCCTTCTCAAAGCAACCAAATACTCTTTCTTGTCCAAAGAATTTCACTCCTCTACTAATAGCTTAAATATACTTTTAGCAGCAATCTTTCCCGCCCCCATAGCATTGATCACTGTAGCAGAACCGCTTGCCACATCTCCACCTGCAAAGACTCTATCTTTAGAGGTTTTTCCTGTTTCCTTATCTATAAGTATGGTGCCATTTTTATTAATTGAAAGATCAGGAGTAGTCATACTTATTAAAGGATTTGGAACGGTTCCTATAGCAACTATCGCCATGTCTAAGGAAAATATAAAATTAGAGCCTTCGATAGGAATGGGTCTTCTCCTTCCACTACTATCAGGTTCTCCTAAGGTCATTCTCTGGAGTTCTATTCCTATAAGCTGTCCTTTATCATCGCCTATAAATCTTACAGGTGAAACCAAAAAATTAAATATTATCCCTTCTTCTCTTGCATGTATTATTTCTTCGTATCTTGCTGGCATTTCTTCTTCAGTCCTACGATAAAGTATATGTACTTCCTTTGCACCAAGTCTTAGAGCTGTTCTTGCAGCATCCATAGCTACATTTCCTCCCCCAATCACTCCTACTATATTTCCTATTTTTATAGGAGTATCATACTCGGGAAATTTATAAGCTTTCATCAAATTTACCCTTGTTAAAAACTCATTAGCAGAATATATTCCGATCAAATTTTCTCCAGGAATATTCAAAAATTGAGGAGCACCAGCTCCTGTTCCAATAAAAACTGCATCGTATTCCTTTAATAGCTCATCTATAGTTATGCTTCTTCCCACAACCACATTAGTAAAGATTTCAACCCCAAGACTTTTTATATACTCTACCTCTGCCCTAACTATTCTCTTAGGAAGACGAAATTCTGGAATTCCATAAATCAAGACCCCACCTGGTTCATGAAAGGCTTCAAAGATTGAAACCTTAATTCCCATTCTTGCTAAATCACCAGCTACAGTAAGTCCTGCAGGGCCCGAACCTACCACTGCCACCCTTTTATCACGTCTTACCTTTATTAAAGGTATATCATAACCTTTACTTAGCTCATAATCTGCAACAAATCTTTCAAGTCTACCAATAGCAACAGGCTCTCCTATCTTTTTCAAAGTACATAGTGCCTCACATTGAGTCTCTTGAGGACATACCCTTCCTGTGGTAGCAGGAAGGTTATTATTTTCTTTTATCTTTTTAATTGCCTCATCATATTTTTTCTCTTTAATTAATCTTATAAAACCAGGAATATCAATATTAACCGGACATCCTCTCACACAGGGAGCATCTTTGCACTGAAGGCATCTACTTGCTTCCATTAAAGCCTGCTCCTCGGTATAACCTAAAGCAACCTCATCAAAATTTCTTACTCTCTGCTCCACTGGCTGTTCTGGAATTGGAGTTTTAGCTTTTGCTATAGCCAACTTTTTCTCCCTCGCTTTCCTCAAATAGTCTCAAAGCTAAGGTTTCTTCATCTTTATAGGTTTTTAATCTTGTCAACAATTCATCAAAATCTACAAGATGTCCATCAAATTCAGGACCATCTACACAAGTAAACCTGATCTTTCCTCCTACAGTAACTCGGCATCCTCCACACATCCCTGTTCCATCCACCATGATGGGATTTAAACTTACAATAGTTGGAACATGATATGCCTTGGTAAGATCGGAAACTACTTTCATCATTATAGTTGGACCTACCGCCCAAATCCTGTCAATTTTCCTTTTTTCCAAGATTTCTTTGAGAACATCAGTAACTAATCCTTTTCTTCCTAAGGATCCGTCATCGGTAGTTACATAAATTTCATCACTAATTTTTTCAATTTCTTCTCTAAATATTACATAATTAGCGCTCCTACCACCAATTATGCTAATTACATAATTTCCTTTTTCTTTTAACCCTTTTAAAATAGGATATAATGCAGCTATTCCTACTCCTCCTCCTACACCTATTACTACTCCAAATCTTTCTATTTCGCTGGGATTTCCAAGAGGACCTACGATATCAGAAATCTTATCACCAACCCTTAACTTTCCCAATAATTTTGTGGTCTTTCCAACCTCTTGAAAAACTATGGTAATACTTTCTGTCTCTATATTCTTCTCAGCAATAGTTAAAGGTATTCTTTCTCCCTTCTCGTAAACCCTTAAAATTACAAACTGCCCAGGTAACGCCTTTCTAGCAATAAGAGGCGCTTTTACCTCAATCAATTTTACATTCGGAGCCAACTCTTTTTTAACTATTATCTCAAACAATAAAAATCCCTCCTTTTTGGTTGAAAATTATAACATTAACACAAAAAGATGTAAATTAAATCTATTAAGCTTTAGGAGAGGAAGATTCAATAAGGGGAATATTCTCAAAAAATATTACATTTACTTCTACATCTTGGTATGTAAACCTAAAGATTTTAGGCGGGCTATTATAAGTAAAAAGGAGAATAAAAGAAAAATTTTCTTGAGATTTTAATACTTTGCTTATGGGATAATAAACTAAATCATCACCAAGTACTCTTCTAAATATATTCTCATTGTTAAGAGTCTTTTCAGGAATATTAGATATGTTTTCCAAATTAATTATTGCTTTTGAGAGGTCAATATTTTTATCACCATTGTTATAGATTGTAATAAATAGAGGTAGAACTTTATCGAATATGTAATAATCAAATTTAGGATAATTTGTCAAATTCAAAACAGTGATTTTAATAGGATATTTAGATGAATAGCCATAATGAAAATTAAAAAAATTAAGATTTTTGCTGTTTATCAACGCCCCATCAATGTGTAGCTTAATTAATTTCTCTCTTAGTTCCGTATAGCCGTAGACCTGATAAAGTTTAGTGTAATAATCCACAGCTATATTCCAAGAAATATAGCTTTTATCGGGATTTTTTAAATATTTTTCCTCGTTTTCTTTTGCTAATTTTAGTAATAAGTCTTCTTCCCCACCCAAAACAAAGGTAAGAATAAATAATCCTATTAATGAAATAAAAAGAAAATATTTTAAAAACTTAAACATTACTTTTAAAAATAAAAAATTTGGTGGAGCTGGGGGG